>Ga0315912_10000194_pt1 | contig 133532 bp, 117 predicted proteins | sample VfabasoilMG_FD_204469 | JGI IMG/M metagenome (GOLD analysis project Ga0315912, IMG submission 204469) | Garden soil microbial communities collected in Santa Monica, California, United States - V. faba soil | ecosystem: Environmental > Terrestrial > Soil > Garden | place: USA: California...
CACCCCCGCAACGAAGGCGAGCAGTTTGCCATCGGTTTGTTCCAGGATCTCGACCGCCGTGCCTTCTTCGTGGGCCCGCGGATTGGCAGGATTCGAAAACTGGCTCGGCATGAACGATGACGGTGTCTCGGCGAGGAGCTTCTGCGCACGGTTGACGGCGCCCGTCATGCCTTCGGTCGCCGCGGTGAGAACGATGTCCGCCCCGTATGCGCGCAGGATGTAGCGCCGCTCCAGGCTCATGTCTTCCGGCATGACGAGCACGCAGCGGTAGCCACGCACCGCGGCGATCATGGCGAGGCTGATACCGGTGTTGCCGCTGGTGGCCTCGACGATCGTTGCGCCGGGTTTCAAAGCTCCCGATCGCTCGGCGTCCAGGATCATCGACAGCGCGGGACGATCCTTGACGCTGCCCGCGGGGTTCATGAACTCGGCTTTCGCCCACACCGTGGCGCCGCCTTCGGGGCTCACGCGCCCTAGCCGCACGAGCGGGGTGTTGGCGATCAGGGCAAGCGCGTCGTCCGCCACGCGCAAGCCCCCCGGCGTCACGCGACTGACGATGTTGGATCCGGTGCTCTTCGTCATGGCTGGGGCGAGATTACACCGCTTTCGGGGCTCTGCACTTCGGCCGTGAAGCCAGCGGCAACGAGTCGACTCCCCGGCTCGAAATGTGGTGCCCGCACCCGGCCGAGCGCGATGGCGCCGTCCGGAAGCGGGGCGACGCTCGTGAGCTCGCCGACGCCTTCTCCCTCCGGCGTTCGAACCTCGCTCCCGACGCCCGGAACGCCCCCCTGCACCGAAAGCACAACGAGGCGCCGCTTCAGCTTACCCCTGGCGTCCTGCATGAAGACCACCTCTTGCCCGAGGTAGCAGCCCTTCGACCACGACACGGCAGTCCGATCGAGGCCGGCCTCGTGGGGGTTGTCCGACGGGCCGTAGTCGATGCCGAATGCGCCAAGGCCGAGCTCGAGCCTGAGCCCGTGCCAGCCGTCGCCAATCGCCTCGCTGGCCCCGAGCGCGGCCATCGCAGCAAACCATTCGGCGCCACGAGCGCGCTCGACGACGACGGCCGCGACCTTGGTCCCGCGCAGCGTGAGGGCTCCCCAGGCGACGCCGCCGCTGGCAAGCCCTTGGGCTGCGAGATCAGCGGCGCGCGAGCCGACGAGCAGGGTGAAGGCGAGCGCTTCCGAGCGATCGTCGAGCTCAGCGTCCTCCATGATCAGCATGCGGTCGAGCTCCGTCCGCGTGGCTGGACCCGTGCCCGCTGCGACACCGAGAAAGAGCGTGTCGTCGCCCGCAACCATCCAGAAATCCGTCTGGATCTTGCCCTGCTTGCTGAGCAGAAGACCAAAGGCTCCATGGCCCGCCGTGACCGCCGCAGCATCACACGTCACCACGCCGTTCAACCAGGTGACTCGGTCTGGTCCACGGACGGCAAGCACACCCCGCTCGAACTCGCCGACCGCCATGGTCACGGTTCGATCGGGTGGGGGGCCGGCTATTCCTGCCACGCTGACCGTCATTCGAGGGGCAGGCCCTCGGTGTGGAGCGGGTAGATGGAGCCGTCTTTCACCGTCACCTCGCGCTGCGTTCCCTCGTCGTTCTTGATCGTGAGCTTCACGCCGAGCGAGGCATTCGCGTTGACGAGGCTCTGCAGCGCCCCCTCCTCCAGCGCTTGGACTGCCTTGCCCTGGACGACCACGATGTCGTCGCCCGTTCGCAACCCAGCACGCCCGGCCGGAGATTCCTTGATCACGCGCGTGACGACCGCCGCCGCGTTGCGGAGCTCGTAGTCGAAGCCGAGCCCGATCTTGCCGTGCGCCGGTTGAATCACCAGATTGACGCGGCCGCCGTTGTCGCAGTCGATCTCGACGAACGGCTCATCGCCCGCCGCCAGCTCGGCGATGTTCAGGAGCGCCTCGGTGCAGATGGGGAGGTTAGTCAAGGGGTTCGAGTCCCAGAGCTCGACCTGCACCTTGTCCGTCGCGCGGATGCGGTAGTTCGCCGCTTCCTGATCGGGCCAAGTCGGCGTGAGCGTGTCGCTCTCAATCGGCGTCAGGATCAATTCCTTACCGTTCACCAGGATTTTTCCGTAGGGGTCCGGCGCTTCGCCGCCAACCGAGTCCCACTGCCGGCCGTCGCGTGTCTTCTTCGGAATGACGGCGCCCTTGAAACGCACGAAGAAGAGGTCCTTGGGTGGCGGCGGCTTGAGCTCGAAACCCGGCGGCGGCGTCCGAAGCGGAGTGGAAACCTCGGGGTAAACGGCGCCGCACGCGAGCGACATCGTTGCGATGGTGACGGCCGAGAAGCGCACGCGAAAACCATACCACCGAGCGGGCGCGTGCAAGCGATCCCTGCGCGTTGGAGGTTTCGCCCCGGCGGGGTAAGATTAGGCGAGAGCGCGCGTTCCGGTAGCACCATGCCAAGGATGTTCGGTTTCATCGGCAATCGCCCGGATCTCGGGGCCTTGGTCCTACGGGCCAACGCGGCGGTCCTGCGCACCAAGCGGGACCCGGAGGAGCCGCTCGGCTGGGGGCTCGGCTTCTACCAGGCCGGCGAGGTGTTGCTCCGGCGGCGGCCGCTCGACGACCGCGGAGAGATCGACCTCGCGGAAGCGGCAGAGGACGTGCGGGCCGACGTGCTCATCGGCCACGTCCGCCACGCGAGCGTTGGCGCGCTCCGAACCGAAAACACCCATCCGTTCCGCTACCGCTCGTGGCTCTGGGCCCAGACGGGTACGATCAACGGTTTCGATCGCCTGCGCGGACGACTGCTCGAGTCCCAACCCGAGTTCCTGCGGCGCAACGTGCGGGGGGAGACCGACAGCGAGCTCTTCTTTCACCTGTTTCTCTCGTTCTTGCACGATGCCGGCGAACTCGAGCGCGCCCACACCTCCCAAGAGGCGATCGCGGCTGCCCTCCGCGCCTCGGTGACGCTCGTCGATCGATTGTCCGCGGAAGAAGGCCTGGGCCAAAATGCGGGTGATATCCTGGTGACCGACGGCGAACGGATGCTGGCCGTCCATCGCAACGGGACGATGCTGGTGCGGGTACTGAAGGGGAAGAACGACGTCGAGGAGCTGATCGGCGAGGACAGTCGCCAGCGCGTCCGGATCCCGAGTGTCGAGAGCACGCATTTCACGTTGATCGTTTCGGAGGCGGAGTCGGTCCCTCAGGGGTTTCGAGCGCTCGAGGGGCGTTCGCTGGTCTCGCTCACGCGAACGGATGACCCAGTGGTCGAAGCTCTGTAGGCGCGCGGCTACGCTCGGCGGGGTCGTCAGCGTCAGCGTCGGCTGCGCGTCGAGCGGGCCCGCGTTCGAATCGGCGACCGAGGCGCCCGACGAGCCGCGCTACCCCGCGGGCGCGGAAGTCGACCTACCGACCACACTTCCGGCGCCACGCGCCCAGGGCGACACCGAGAACGGCATCGTCGTGCTCCAGGCACCAACGGATCCCCGGCGAGCGCGCGCGACCGTCGACGCATTCTTCCGCGCGATGATCGAGGAATCCCCGAGCGGGCTCGCGTCCGTCGTCGCGGCGGACGCCCTGGTTCAGGTCGGGTCGAAGCGCGAACCAGCGCGCAACCACTACCTCGGCCGTTTTACGCGCCATGACTACCGCGCCCTGCGGGGCGAAAAGCTGTTTCACCCGGGCGACGTCGAGATCTGGGAGCAATCCGCAACCGGGGAGGTTCGCGCTTCGTCCGCTCCGCTCGAGCCAGCCGCCGGCCAGGTGGTGATCCGCGTGCGCGTGACGGCATCGTGGACCGGGCGGCCCCGCTTGTTCGGGGACGAACTCGTGTTCCGCCTGGTCGCGCGGGGCAAAGGCTTCCTCATCACGGAGATCGTCGAGGACTTTGCCGCCGGGTAACGCCGAGGCGAAGCGTCACATCCCGGCGAGGATGCGAAAATGCTCGCCATCCGGCTGGAGTTCGAGCCGGTTGTCGGCGACACGCCGCCGCCACACGTCGCCGTTCGCACTCGGGACCTTGTAGCTCGCGCTGTAGGTGTAGGCGACGTAGACCTCTTGGTTACGCCCGCGGGTGACCTCGCGGTAGCGCACCTCGTACCGGATGGCCTTCACGTCCTTGAACTTCCCCTCGAGGTACTCCTTGAGTCCCGCGTAATCGAGGTCGTCGCTGGTGTCCGACGTGCCACCGTCCTCGTAGTATTTCTGATCGGCGAGCTTGAGCAGCATGCCGACGTTGCGGCGCTCGACCGCGTGCCGGTAGTCCTCACAGAACTCCACGACCTTGCGGTTGAATTCGGAATCCTCCACGTCCGTGTTGGGGATGAATTCGCGCGCGCACGCGCTCGACAGGAGCGTGGCGAGGAGCGGGACGAAAAGGCGCAACATGCCGTGCAAAGCGAGGAACGCCAGGGGCGGGGCGGCGTATTCCGCGCGGACGCTAGCACCCCCCTCGGAACCGGGAAAAGCCGCTCTCCAGACCGGCCCGACGGCCAATGCCCCGGGCACCCTCTAGCGGCTCACGAGGCAGATGGCCTTCGCCCCATCCGCCGGCTGCGCCACGGACCCCGCCCTGAGGAGATCGCGCACGACCGACCCTACGTCGTCCACGACGACGACGATGACCAAGTCCGCGTCGCCCGCGGCGATCAGCAGACGGGCCACACCTGACGCGGCATCGGCCGCGCCTGGCCCCCCGCCGACGGCAAACGACGGACCCAGTACACCGAAAGCGATCGAGCAAACGCCGGCCGGTAGGTTCGGTGACGTGGCGGGAAAGCGGCGGGGCTCCGCGCCGCGAGCACCCTGCTCACGGCGGCGTGCATCGAAGAGCTCGTTCTGCTCGAGGGAGCCGACCTCCGTCGCCACGATGATCGCGACCCGCTCGGGGGCGACGGCTAGAAGGGCAGGCTCGGCATCGAAGGCCTGGGCGACCGCCGTCACGGCGAGAGCGCTGGCGCGATCCAGACGCTCGACACGGATCTCGTCGAGACGGGTCCGCCGGGCCAAGAGCGCCGGATCCGGCGCGGTGATGCGAGCGCCTTCGTGGGCCACGCGGACGGATCGCTTCGCGCGAGCACCACGGCGAACGCTCGTTTCGCTCGCCGGAGGGCCGAGCACGAGCGCGGCGTTCGAGCCGCCGAACGCGGACGAGAGCTTGATCACGGTCTGCACGCGCCCGCGCTCGTTCTTTTCGAGCAGTCGGCAGGCGAAATCCGGCTCGAGGGCCCCGGACCCGAGCGCCGCCGGCAAGATGCCCCGTCGCATCGCGCCAAGCGCCGCCAACACTTCGATCGCACCCGCAGCGCCGAGCGTGTGGCCGACGACCGCCTTGTAGGGGTGGACGACGACGCGCTCCGCGTCCCGGCCGAGTACGGCGGCAAGCGCAGCTGTTTCGGCGCCATCGTTGTGCGGTGTCGCCGTGGCGTGAGCGCTGACGAGATCCACGGCTTCGGCGCGCAGCCCGGCATCGGCAAGGGCGGCGTTCGCCGCCCGGATCAAACCTTTGCCCGCCGGGTCGGGCGCGGTGACGTGCACGGCATCCGACGTGGTGCCGAAACCGAGCACGCTGCCGAGGACCGGGGCGACGTCGGTGGCACGAGCCAAGGCGACGAGCGCTGCGCCTTCGCCGAGGGCCACGCCGTCACGCGTCGCGCGGAAGGGGCGCGGTTCGTCGGCGCTGGTGGCGCCCAGGGCTTCGAACCCGCTGGCGATGAACGAGGAGAGCGCGTCGTACCCGCCGGCGATGACGAAGTCCACGTCGCCGGCGTCGAGCGCGCGGCAGCCGATTCCAATCGCGACGGTGGACGAGACGCACGCCGCGAGCAGCTGGGTGCGCGGCCAGGCGGGGGCGAACAACGGGTCGAGTACGGCGAGCGGCCCGGCATAGGTCGCCGCCCGGGCGAGTTCGGGCGGGACAGGCTCCTTCGCGGCACGAAGCGCAAGTGCTCGCTCGAGGCTCGGCATGCCGCCGCCCGACGAGCCGATGAACAGGGCGCCGCGGCGCGAACGCCAATCGGGGAGCACCCTGTCGAGCTCCGCGACGAGGCCGAGCGCCGCTCGTTCCAGGAGCCACGCCGCGCGGTCCACCAGGGGGGGCACGGTCAGTGCAACGCGGGCGGCGCGCGGGCGCAAAAGGCCTTCCTTCTTCAGTATCGGATCGACCGCCACGGCACTCCGCGGGCGCTCGCCCGGCTCACCGATCGAGACGCCAGCCTCCCCCTCCCCGAGCGGTGAGACGACGCCGCTCGCGACGACGGCTATCGGGCTCATGGCGTCGTCTCCGGCCGAATGAAACGGGTGAGCAAGGTCTCATGGCCCAGCCCGTTGACCACCAGCGCCTCGTCGGCTTCCCTGCGCGCGACCAGCTCGACGGCGGTGACCAAGGCCAGGGCGCCGACGGCTTCGTGGAAACCCGCCCGCTCGAGCACGGATCGGCGTTCCACCGAGCCCCACGCCGAGGCTGCGAGGACGGTGCTGGCGGCCTCCCCGAGCGCGCCGACGACAACCCGCGCGCGGTTCGGGCGGCGTGGCGGTGCGACGACGGTGTCTATCGACCCTCCGCGCGGGACACGACGGAGCTCTTCGACCATTGCGAGCACCGTAGCGCGGCGACCAAGGGCCGTCGCCTCGCTTTCCACCACCAGGAACGCGGCACCCTCTCCTCTCGGTACCTCGCGCTCCCCACCGCCGCGCCGGAGCGGCCCCAGCACCTGATTCACGATCGGATCGGATGCCTCGGCGGCACCAACGACGAAACCCTCGGCCTCGAATAGTGCGAGGAACGACAGCGCCGTCTCGAGCGCTGCCTCGCCACTGGTTGCCCCCTCGACGGCTCCGGCAACGAGCCCGGTGAGGCCGACATAGATGGACGCATTGCCGGACGGCCCGGAGGCCACCAAGTGGGGGAACTCAGCAGGGTTCGCGCGTCGGACTCCGCGCGAAAGCGCTCGCCGCACGAACTCGACGGAACGCTCGACGCTGCCGAACGCCGACCCGGCAACGAGTCCGATCGACGACGGTGAAAGCTTCGCGCTGTCGAGCGCAACGGCCGCGCCGGCGGTGACGTAGGCGGCTGCTCGGTCGAAGCGCCGCGACCGGTCGGCTTCGAGCAGCGACAACGGATTGTCATCACTGCCAAGACTCGAGAGCCCGGTCACGACCACGCGGTCTCGGCGCGTCGCCGGCTCGGCGCCCGGGCGAGCGGCAGCATCGGCGTGCTCGAAGGTGAGCACGGCGCCAGTTCCGCCGAAACCGAACGAACACGAGAGCGCCGCGCCGGTGGTCAACGCCTGCGCCTGACCGATAACGTGACCAAGACCAGGATCGTCGGGTTCGGCAAGGCCGACGCTCGGTGGGGCGACACCGCGCGCGAGCGCGAGCACGGTGACCACCGCCTCGATCGCTCCAGCGGCACCGAGCGTGTGTCCGAGCTGGCCCTTCGACGAGGACACGAGCACGCGCGGTGCACCGGGACCGAACACACGGTGGAGAGCTTTGGCTTCCATCGCGTCGTTGGGCTGCGTGCCGGTGCCGTGCGCATTGACGTAGCCGACGTCCTCTGGGCGGAGGCGAGCGGTAGCAAGCGCGCGTTCAATCAGGCGCGCGGCCTTGTCGCCGGTGGGGTCCGGATGCGTGATGTGGTGCGCTTCCGCCGCCACCGCTGCTCCGCCCAGGAAAGCGAAGATCTCGGCGCCGCGGCGGCGCGCCGTTGCTTCGAGTTCGAGCACGAGGAAGCCCGCTCCTTCGCCGAGCGACAGACCTCGGCGCGCGCGATCGAAGGGCCGGCAGGGCCCGGCGTCGAGAGCACCGAGCGAGTCGAAGCCGAAGAACGTCAACCGACACAGGCCGTCGGCGCCACCCGCCACCACCCGCTCGGCGCTGCCGTCGGTGAGCCAGCGGACGGCGCGAATGATCGCGATCGCACCGCTTGCGCAGGCGGCGCAGAGCGTGGCGCGAACGTTCGCGCCCAGCACCGCGGCAAGGCGCTCGGCCGTGCGATCGAGCGGGTGTTCGAGCAGGCGCTTCGCACGGAGCGGATCGAGCGGCGCGCCGGGGGCTTCGAGTAGCGCATCCTCGGTCTCGAACATGCCGCCTGTCGTCGTGCCCACGCTCACCCCGAGCGTCGCCGGTGGGCGCCCGGACCGGGCGAGCGCCTCCCGTGCCGCGGCGAGCGCCATCGCGTCGGTGCGCGACCACCCGGGCTCCCCCCGCGGCGCGATCGCCGCCACGTCGAGGTCCTTGATCTCGGCGGCCACTCGCGACTTGGCGTCGAGGGCATCGAACAGCGTCAGCGGTTCGATCGCGCCATCGCCACGGACTAGGCGAGAAAACGTGGAATCGGCCCCCGGGCCGAGGGCGGACACCACCCCGAGGCCGGTCACCGCGATGCGCGGAAAGCTCACCGGACTCTTCTAGCGCGTCCGCTCGCGGGCTGCTGCGACCTCGTCCGCGATGCTCTGCACGGAGGCGAAGATGCGCCGTCCTTCCTCGCCTTCCGGCACCTCGAGCCCGTACCGTTCCTCGAGCGCGACGGCGAGCTGCAGCGCGTCGAGCGAGTCCAGCATCAAGCCGTCGCCGAACAGGGCGAGGTGATCGTCGATGTCGGCCGGCGTCTTGCTCCGCAGGTCGAGTGCGTCGACTAGCAGCGCCTTGATCTCGTCTTTGAGCTCTCGCTGGTCCAAACCTCGAGCGCCTTTCTAAGCCCGCGCCCGCTCCACGATCTTCTGCACGACGTCATCGGCTCTCACGCCGTCGACGTCAGCGCGATAGCTGAGCACGAGGCGGTGCCGGAGCGCAGGCAACGCGAGCGCGCGAACGTCGTCGATGTCAGCCGCCGCCTCACCGAACAGGGCGGCGCGTGCCTTGGCCGCGAGCACGAGCGCCTGACTGCCGCGGGGCCCAGCGCCGTAGCGTACGTACTCCGCCACCTCGGCCGGCGCGCCTTCCTCCCCGGGACGCGATAGTCGCGCCAGTTTCACCGCTAGATCGACGGCTTCGTCGGTCACGGGAATGCGCGGCACGAGCGCACCGAGCGCTCGAAGCTCGTCGATCGTCACCACCCGCGACAACTCCGGTGGAGGACCCAGGGTGGTGCGTCGTGCGATCTCTCGTTCGTCTTCGGCCGAAGGATACGCGACGTGGATCTCGAGCAAGAAGCGATCGAGCTGGGCCTCGGGCAACGGGTAGGTACCTTCTTGCTCGATCGGGTTCCGGGTCGCGAAGACCTGGAACGGATCCGGCAGGCGGTGGGTCACGCCCCCGACGGTGACGCATCGTTCCTGCATCGCCTGCAAGAGCGCCGCCTGTGTCTTCGGCGGGGTGCGGTTCACCTCGTCTGCGAGAACCAAGTTCTTGAAGATGGGGCCGGGCATGAAGCCGATCTTCTGGCGGACCCGACCCGCCTCTTCGACGTCCGAGAGGACATCCGTGCCCGTGATGTCGGCCGGCAGGAGATCCGGGGTGAACTGAACGCGGCCGAACGTGAGATCGAGTGCCTGCGCCACGCTGGCGACGAGCAGGGTCTTCGCGAGCCCCGGCACGCCGACCAGGAGCGCGTGCCCGCGTGAAAGGAGCGTGACGAGGAGCGCGTCCACCACCTCGCCATGACCGACTACGGCGCGAGCGACTTCGGTCCGCAAGCGCCGGCACGCCTCCGCAGCCCGCAACAGGAGTTCGGCGTCACCAGCCAAGGGCACGAGAGATGCAGCCAAGGGCGGGCATCCTTTCGCGAGAGTTGCGGGCCGTCAACCGCCTAGGTATGCGGGCGCATCCATGTTTGGGCAAGCCTCCGCCCTGTTCGGGCTCGCGGTCCCCGGCGAACGCACGATCGTCGACCGGCCACCACCGGGCTTCGGGCGCGGGCTCTTCCAGACGGACGCACCGCTCGTGGTGCTCGCGGCCGCCATCTTGGTGCTCACCGTGGCAACGACTTACCTCTTGATGTGGCGAAGGAAGCAGAATCGATGACCAACTTCGTCCGTCGCGTGTTGATCGCGATGCTCCTCGGCGTCCTCGTGTACGGCGGTTTCGTGCTCTACGCCGGGTTCACGACGACCAAGGCGAGCCTCGATCGCTTCGCCTGGATCACTTTTCTTGCCGCTGTCGCGCTCGCTACCGGCAACTACCTGTTCCGTTTCGTCAAATGGCAATACTACCTGCGCCGGCTGGACGTCCGCGGCGTCGGCACCGTCGACAGCCTGCTCGTGTTTCTGAGCGGGTTCGTCCTCACGATCACGCCGGGCAAGGTAGGAGAGGTCTTCAAGTGTGCAATCCTCGCGAGGACACACCACGTTCCCGCCGAGCGCACGGCCCCGATCATCGTCGCCGAGCGGCTCACCGACGCCATCGGTGTCATCGCGCTGATCGTCCTCGGGAGCGGCGCGTTCAAGGGCGGGCTCGGCTGGGCGCTGGCCGGGTGCATCGCCGTCGCGGTGGGGCTCGTCCTCATCGTGTGGGAGAAGCCCGCCGCGATCGTCCTCGGTTGGGCCAAGCGGCGCGGCGGCGTGATGGGAAGGCTCGCTCCCCGGCTGGAGATCGCTTTCGCCAGCCTGCGGGTGGTCGCGGGGCCGTCGGCGCTCCTCATCCCGACTGCCCTCTCCGTTGTCGCCTGGGCCCTCGAAGGCATCGCGCTCTACGTGCTGGTGGTCGGATTCGGCGCCGTGATGCCCCTCGGCGTCGCGGTTTTCTTTTACTCCACGGCAAGCCTCGCCGGCGCACTGATTCCCGTTCCCGGCGGCCTCGGTGTCGCCGAAACGATGCTGGAGCAGCAGCTCGTTCGCCTCGGCGGCATGTCACACGGCGATGCCGTGGCCGCGATGATCCTGTGTCGCATCGCAACATTGTGGTGGGCCGTTCTCGTCGGGTTCCTCGCGCTGACGACACTCCGCTTGCGCTACCCAGCCGAGCTCGGCAAGGCCGAGCCGTGAACGGCTGCACCCGCGAAGCGGGTGAGGGGGAGCACCGGCATACCTGCCGGTGCGGGGGCGGGAACGCCCCCAGAAACAGAGCTAGAGCCGCGCTGCGAAGCAGCGCGCGTGGCGGAGCCACGCCTCGGAATTGGCGAAGCCAATTACGAGATATGCTCTAGGGGTACGATGAGGTCAATGCTCGCCCCCGGCAGCGGTTTCCGACTCGCTGCGCTCTTCCTGGTGGCGCTCGGCGTGTGGCATTGCGGGGGCTCACCCGGCGGGAGCGCCGCGTCCGCTCCCGAAAGCCCGGGCACAGCGGCAGACCCCAGCGCCGCCGCGACACCAGGCGACAGCGCAGGCGGCGACACCGAGGAACTCTCCGGGGCCACCACCGTCGACGACGTCGAGAAGCGGCTCGCCAGCGGCGGGCTCGGCAAGGCAACCCGACTCGATCTCGCGGCGCGCACGCTGGGGCCAGGGCTCGGCAAGCTCGTCGCGCGCAGCGAAAGCATGGCACAGCTCACCGCGCTCGATGCGAGCGACAACGAGCTCGGCCCCGGTGGCATCGAGGATCTTTCGACGTCGACCCACCTCGGGAAGCTCGAACAGCTCGATCTCGGGGGGAACGAAAGCGGAGACGCCGGCGCTGCGGCGCTCGCGCAAGCGCGCGGACTCGGCGCGCTCAAGGTGCTCAACCTGAGCGGGAACGCGATCGGTCCGCAGGGTGCACGCGTCCTCTCGAATTCACCCCTCCTCGCCGGGATCGTGTCACTCGACCTCAGCATGAACCCGATCGGACCGGAGGGCGCCAAGGCACTCGCCGGCTCCAAACACCTCGGTAACCTGCGGTCGCTCTTTCTCCTCGGCTGCGACATCGGGCCGGTGGGCGCCACAGCGCTCTCGAAGTCCCCCTCGTTCTCGTCGCTCGCGGTCCTCGCCCTATCCGGAAACGGCATCGGTGATGCAGGCGCCAAGGCGCTCGCCGCATCGTCGGGACTCGCCGGGCTCCAGGTTCTGGACCTGAGCGCCAACGCGATCGGCGATCCCGGAGCGACCGCCGTCTCGGCCGCGAAGGGCTTCGGATCGCTCCGTTCGCTCGAGATCTTCGGCAACGACTTCGGGAAGAACGGCGCAACGGCGCTCGAACGCCGCTTCGGGTCCGCGCTGAAGCTCTAAAGGCCCCGCAGCGCGTCGAGCGCACCCGCCATGTCCGCAGGGAGCGGCGCCTCGAAGCGAAGCCGCTCTCCGCTCGTCGGGTGAGTGAACGAAAGCACGGCGGCATGAAGCGCCTGGCGCCCGATCGCGGCGGCAACGGCGGAAACCCCGATATCGGACGGAGCGGAGCCGTACAGCGCGTCGGCCAGGATCGGCGTTTTCGTCTGCTCGCTCAGGTGGACCCGGATCTGATGGGTGCGACCGGTCTCGAGCCGACACTCGACCAGCGCTGCGCGGCCCGACGCGAGGACCTCGCGGACCGAAACGTGGGTCACGGCCGCCTTTCCCGCGCCGCCCAGCGAGGTAAATCGCAGGCGCGAGCGCGGGTGGCGACCGTAGAAGGTGCGGATGACGCCGGCCCGCGGCACGCCCGCGGTGAGCGCGAGGTACACGCGTTCAGTCTGATGAGCCTGGATTTCCGCTTTCAGGCTCTCACGCGCGTGTTCCGTCTTCGCCACCACGATGACGCCGCTCGTGTCCTTGTCGAGCCGCTGGACAATGCCGGGCCTGAGCGCGCCCTCCTTATCACGCGGATCGGCCGTCACACGCTCGAACCCCGGGCGCGCGAGCAGGCCGTTGACGAGTGTCCCTGTGAAATGGCCGCGTGCAGGGTGCACCACCAGCCCGGCAGGTTTGTTCACGACCAAGAGGTCCTGGTCCTCATGGACAACGACCAGCACGACGGTCGGGTCCGGCTCGGCGCTGGTGGCCGGACGGGCACCCGGCTCCACCTCTATCGTCGCACCCGCGCGCACCGAGGCACTCGCCCGCGCCAGCGTGCCATCCACCCACACCCTGCCCTCGACGATCCAGCGCTGGATCGTGCTTCGCGACACATCCCGAACCAGCCGCCCGAGCGCCTTGTCGAGCCGTTCGGGACCGCCGGCACCGACGACGAAACGAAGTCGCTCTACCAGATCTTGCTCTTCACGTGCCCTTTGGATCGAATCAGGATGTCGACCAGGGCGCGGTCGTAGAAATTACGGTGGTAGAGCTCTGGGGACACGCGACTCTTGTAGAGCGCGCGCCCTTCCTCGATCTCTTCGTTGAGCTCGTCGAACAGACTGTCCTGCTCGAGGCCGCGAACGATCTTCTCCTCGTTGTAGAGAGACACGTCGCTGGCGATGGCGCGAGCGAGACGGCGGGCGGCTTCTTCGGTTTCGATCAGCGGCATCGGGATTGAGCTCCAAACGAAACGCTATCTCCCGGCCCTTTCGACTGTCAATCGCCGCGCCGGCCGGTCAGCGCTTCCGGCCGGACCAGGCCGAACCGGCGAGCGCGGCGAGCGCCGGCAAACAGACCAGGGCGTAGCGCGACGCGCCGAAGAACACCGTGTGCGTCAGCCCGGTTGCCAGCACGAGGCTCGCGGCGACCAGTGCCGGACCGTGCCGAAAGAGCTCACGGCCGAGGAGCAGTGCCACCGCGACCAGCCCCATCCAGCCGAGGTAGGCAGCCGGCTGAAACAGGAGCAAGGCCGAAACCGCGGACAGGATCAGGCGGGCTCGGCGCCTCGGTCCGGGCGCGCGTGCGAGGGCAAGAAGGCCGAGCATGACGAGCACGCGTTGCCCGATGAGCTCGGCTGCTCCGATCACGTTCTTCTCTTCGTCGCCGACCAGTCCCCCGTTCGAGGCGCCGAGGTAATAAGCGGCGGCAGTGCCGTAGTCGAACGTCATCCCGAGTTTGCTCGGTGCGAGGGCAAGCCACGCGCCCGGCGCGCGAGCAATCGTTCGGAGCCCCGCGTTGCCGAAGCAGCGGTCCTTCTCCCCTTCCGCGAACACCGTCCGGCACTCCTCGGGCACGCCGATCTGCTCGATCGGCGTGAACCCACCGCGCCCGAGCGGCGAGCTGCCGATGAAGAGATTCCAACCGCCGTTGGCGCTGACGAAGGAACAGCGGTCGAGTTTGTCGCAGTTTCTGAGGGTCCACGGCAGACACACGACCAGGCTCGTCAGGGTCAAGAGCGCCACCGCGGCCAGCCGTTGACGCCACGGAGCCGGACCCGCGGCAAGCAAGCCGAGCACCGGCCCGAGCACGACGAGCTGCGGCCGGACCAGCACCGTGAGGCCCAAAACGAGCCCTGCAACGCCGGCGCGCACCCAGGGCGAACCGAGCCGCGGCAGCACCGCCACCGCCGCCGCCGCGATGAAGAGCGCGCCCGCGATTCCCTCGGTCATGAGCGCCGGCGTGTAGGCGACGAGCGCGGGCTCGAACGCCACGAAGAGCCCCGCGGCAAGCGCCCCGCCGCGCGATGCCACGCGCGCCGCAACGACGTGGGCGGCGGGCGCGGCGACAGCACCGAACAGGGCATTCACGGCCATCGCAACCCCGGCGTGCGCCCCGAACAGCGCATAACCGACGCCGATCAGACCCGGATAGCCGACCGGATAATGAGCGGCATAGGTGACGGCGCCATCGGGCCAGAGCCACGTGTAGCCGTGCCCCTCGGCGATGCGCTGCGCCACGACGTGATAGAATGAGCCGTCGTCGACCGGCGGAAACCGCGGGGCGGCCACACCAACGACGACGGCGCGAACGAGGAGCGCAACGCCGAAACAGAGGAGCGCATCCCGCGCCCGCGGGAGCGCTGAGGCTTCCGGCGATGCAAGGAGCCGCTCCTCGAGCCGCGCCAGGCGCTCGCGGAGCGTCACGGAAACCGCTCGAGGAGCCCACTGGCCGTGAGGTCGAGGACCACCTCGCACGCAGGCAGACCGACGACGTTCGAGTAGGAACCGTGGATGCGCTCGACGAGGAAGGCGCCGACGCCCTGAATCGCGTAGGCACCCGCCTTGTCGAGCCCCTCGCCGGTACGCGCGTACCCGGCGAGCTCGGCCGAAGAGGCCGAGCGCAACGTCACGTCGGAGGAAACGGTGCGAGCAGCCCGAAGGGCGCCATCCGGCGTTGCGATCGCGTAGCGCGTGTGGACACGGTGCTCGCGACCCGCAAGACGCGAAAGCAGGCGCTCCGCATCGGTCACGTCCTCGGGTTTGCCGAGCACCTCGCCGTCCAGCACCACGATGGTGTCGGCGACGAGAATCGCCGCGGCGGGGAGCTGACCCACGCGGGCGACGACACCACGCAGCTTTTCGGCGACGATGCGCTCGACGTAGGCGAGCGGCTGCTCACCCGTTTCGATGCGCTCGTCGGCGTTCGCCGGCACGATGGTGATCGGAATGCCGAGGCCCGTCAGGATATCGCGCCGCCGCGGTGACGCCGAACCGAGCACGAGGGGGGTGTCCAAACCTATTCGGGGGTGCATGAGGGCTTCGGTGTCGACGGTGCTCGGCGAGCGCCCCTTCGTGGGCGCTCCGAAGTCGTTATAGGCTCGCCGGATGGCAGGCAAAAAGAGGCTCGCTGGGCCCCTCTCGGCGCTGCTCGCGCTTGCCGCCATTTTTCATCCCTTGGCCCTCCGGGCGGAACCCGACCCGTGCAGCGCGCGTGCCACGGTTTCACCCTGCTTCGACGCCGACCCGGTGTGGCTCCAGGCCGGCCCGTCGCCGTTTCTCACCTTTGCATCGCCGCGTGCAGTCAAGCAAGGCTCCCTCCATCTGCTCGCGGGTGGCGGCGTCGCTCACCGTCCGGTGATGCTCGTCGCCCCCTCGCCGCATCCGGAAGGACGCGAGATCCCCGTGGTCGACCTGACGAGCACGTTGAGCCTCGCCGCCCGCTACGGCCTGGGGCGGCGCATGGACGTGACGCTTGCGGTGCCGCTCGTGCCCTACCAGCACGGAACCGGGGCCGAAGGCGTCACCAGCCAGCAGGCCTCGTCACTCCGTTCGACGACGCTTCGCGACCCACGCATCGGATTCCTAGCGGTGCTCGTCGGCGCGGAGCCAGGCGCTCCCCTCGCGATCGGTAGCCGGCTCGAGCTCGCTCTGCCGCTGGGCGAAGCGGGAGCTTTTGCCGGCGCCTCGGGCCTCACGGTCGCACCGGCGTTCGCCGCCGAATTCACCCCGGGGCGCTTTTCGCTCGCCCTCGATCTCGGCGTCCGTTTGCGGCCCGCGGTCTCGTTCGGCACCGTTCGCGAAGGGAGCGAAGCCGTGGTCGCGGTCGGCGCCGGCTTGACGCTACTCCGAGCGCCGGTCCTCGCGCTTTCGCTGGAAGCTTTCGCTCGCGCCGGGCTCGCGGCGCCACCGGTCGGAGCACCGGAAGACGCCTCGAACGTCCCCGCCGAATGGTTGGCCGGAGCGCGATTTCAGCCGGAATTGGGTTCGCCCTGGTCGGTGGCCTTCGGCGGAGGCTCGGGGCTGCCGGTGTCGAAGCTCGGCGGTAACTCGGCGGAAGGCGCCGTGTTGGGCGTCACGGCGCCCACACTGCGGCTGGTGGGCACGTTCCGCTACGCCTTCGAGCTCGGCGTAAAGCGCTAGAGCGCGTCTCATCACCCTGCCGAGGACGAGATCCGCTCTAGAACAATCGCTCGTAGACGTAGACGCGATCACCCGCCTGAAGCGGCACGTCCTGCGCGTCGCCGTCGGTGATGGCATCGACGCTGACGCGCACCGTTTTCGTTCCGCCGGCGACCTTGCGCGTCAGCGTGACCTTGTCGTCGTCCGCAATTGGAGTGAGGCCGCCCGCCATCGAGATCACCTGCATCAGCGTGAGGCCCGGCGTGAGCGCGAAGCTCCCCGGTTTGGCCACCTGACCGAGCAAGATCACCGTGCGGCTGTGGTACTCGCGCACCTGAACGACCACGACCGGGTCGACCAGGAATTTCTTCGCGACCAGTTGGTCTCGCACCATGCGTGCGATGTCCTGCGGCTCGAGGCCCGCGACGTGAACACGCTTCAAGTACGGGAGGTCGGCGGTGCCGTCCGAGGCAACCTGAAACTCCTGAGGCAGCTCCTTCTCGCCGACGATCTGCAGCGTGAAGATGTCGCCCGCGCCGACCGCCGTTTTCTCCGAAGGGGTCGGAAGGCTCGTGCTCTTGGGTTTTTGGTCGGACCCGCAGCCGAGCGCGCACGCCCCCGCGGCGAGCACGAGGAATTCACGACGGGTCGAGGTCGGGCTCCCCGACATCGAGCGGGAGCGCTGCACCACGCGGATCACCAAAAGGCACGCAGGCCGACGTAGACCTGGAACCGCTCGTACTCGAGGTTGTCGTACGCGGTGGGAATCGCATCGCTGGGATCCCCATCACCGTTGGGATCCGGATTCCCCGGCTGGACGAGCACGCCCTCCGGATACGGCCCTTCGCCCAACGTTCTGTCGTAGGTGATGGTGGTGTTCAAGCCGAACGTGTCGCTGAAGCGGTACTCGCCGAACGCCTGGACGTCGAACCGCGTTTGCTCGAACGAGTCGTTCAGCGCATTCGAGGCCGGGTAGCTGTAACGGCCCACGCCGCCCTGGAGTGACGCCACGAACATACCGGCCAAGAACGCCTCGAGCTTCAGGTACCCATAGTCGCGAACGTAGAAGGTACCGAGGTAGCTGTTCGAGAAATCGCGCTGGAAGCCGATGGAGATGGAAGAAATGCCTGCCTGCGCCGATTCAGCGCTGGCGGTGGGGATCAGGAAGTACCTGAGCTGAGCGGCCATCACGTAGCCGTCGTAGTTCTGCGTCAGGGTTATCTCTTGGCCCTCGTAGAACGACGAGGTCCAGCCGACGTTGGCCGTGAACGCAAAGCGATTGGTGATGAGGCCGTTCAACCCGACGCGCGCCTCGACGTAGTCGCCGTTCGGCTGCGGGCTGTCGTCCTGCAGGTAGCGAACGAAGGTGTAGGCCGCCTGGTAAACGAGGGCCGTTCGCGGCAAGAAGCGCCAGCGGCCCCGGGTGTTGATCGTGTGGTTCAGGTTCTGCAGGTTATCGTAGGGCTCGTCTTCGAAGTAGTTGTAGGCGGCCTCGTAGCCGAGCCGCCACTCGAACAGACGGCCACCGGGGCGCCACGTGGCCCCCAAACCTCCGCGGGCGGAACCGCGGTCGAAGGCGGGCGCGAGCGCCAGGTTCGGATCGTTGCTCGGCTCGCCGCTTCGCAGGTAGTCGGCGTAGATGTCGACGCCGACCGGGCGATTGTTGAGCAGGTCGATCCGGCCGCCAACGCCGGCATCGAGGTGGCGCTCGTTCGCGACCTGTTCGGAACCGAAGAGCTCGTTGTAGCTGAGGAACCCGCCGAGGCTGAAGGTGAAGGCCGGCGGCGCGCCGACCGCTTCCGATTCACGAAGGCGCTGGGTCAGCGTCGAGAGAGAGAGCGACGGCGTGATGCGAAGACGCCACGCGTCATAAAGCGGCGCCTCGGTTCCGATACCCGAACGCTGGAAGTAGTTCGTGTCGTAACCCATCTCCGCCGCGAGGCTCGGATGGAACTCGATGTTGCCGGCGCGTAGACCGATCCCTTGCCCGTATCGCCGATCCTGAAGCCACGCTTGCTGCGCCGCGGCAGAACCCGCGATGGTGAGCGCCGTCAGGGTCGCCGCGACTGTAAGGCGAAGTCTCATTCTGGTAGCCCCAAAGAACCGTACAGCAGGTAGGTGGAAAACCCGAAGTGCTTACGGCTACATACTACATTGCGGGCATACTAGTACTAACTGGTGGCGGCGTCGTCGGAACCGGCGGCGTCGTCGTGATCGGAGGCTCGCTCACCAGGGGATCATCGGGGAACTCGGACGGATCAATGTTGGGGACGTCCTCGACCGTTACGGTGACATTGGACTCGCCGACGAAGCCGGTCTCCTCACCGATGCACTGATTGGCCTCACTGACGAGCGCCGTGACCCGATCCTTCAGCACCAGGATCACGGTGTACTGGTGCTTCGAACGCTCCTGATCGTTCGCCGCCGCAGCGGCCTGCAGCCCGCCGATGCGATCGGACGCCGTGCGGATCGCGAGGTCGAGCTGGTTCAGTTTGTCGTTCAGGCATAGGGCCTTCACGACATCCTTCTGCTCGCGGGCCTGGGAGAGCTGCCGCCGAACGGAGGTCGCGGAACGGTCCATCTGCGGCATCATGCCCTTGGCCTGCTCGACCATCTGGGCCGGCGTCAGATTCGCTGCTTCCTGTTCCTTGGTCTGCCCCTCGGCAGGAGGGGGCGGTGCCGCTTCCTGAGCTAGCGCAGCACCAAGCACGCACACGACAGCGAGTGCGATCCAGAGTCCACGAACTTTTCCGCCCGTTCTCATAGGATGATGCCCTCCGTATAGTCCGTCCGGATGCGCCGGGGAGTATAGAAACGCGATAAGTTCATGTCAACGCGGCGAAATTGGGGTGCTCGCCAGGTTTGCCCTAGAAACGGACCGGGGCCAAACGTGCACACGTCACCTACCCCTCTGTTGCGCGACCCCCGACCGACATTCGAGTAGGCCGTTCGGCCGACTACTGTTTGACGAACGTGACCGGCACCTGAACCGTCGCCGCTCCACCCTCGGGGGGGTCGAACTGGGCGCGGCGCGCGCGAGCGGTAACGCAGTCGATGACGCTCGGCGGAAGATTTCCGGACGGAGTCGCGCTGACGCCGGAGACTTCGCCGCCCGGGCCGACCTTGATCGCCATCTTGATGCTGCCCTGCGAATCAGGGTTCTGGTCGAGCCCCTTCTGGTAGCAGGCACGGAACGCGGCGCGCATGGCGGCCACGACCTTGGCCGCGTTGCTGATGTTGCCGCCGGCAACGCTCGAGCTCACGCCGGGCATCGCGGCCTTGGGACCCGAGACCTTGGCGCCGGTACCCGACCCTTCGGTGCCCGCACCGCGACCGGTGCTCGCGAGGCCACCGAGCCCGCCGCCCTGCTCACCGGGACGGAGCGTGCCGCCGCCTGCGCGACCGAGGCCGAGTGGATCGCTGCCCGACCCGACCGCCTTGTCGCTCGCAGCGGCGGCATCGAGCGCACCCATCGCCACTTCGCTGCGATTCAAAACGCCCTCCGTCGCGGGGCCGGTGTTGCTCAGCGCAGCGAGCGTCTCGAGCATCACGCGCTCGGCTTCCTGCATCAGCGATGCCTTCTCGGCGGCACTCACCTTGCCGGTATCGGGGCTCTTCTGATTCGACTGCGTGTTGGTCTTGGTCTCTTCCTTGACCTTCTCTTCGACCTTCTGGTCCGTCTTTTCCTCGACGATCTTCTCTTCGGGAGGCGGTGGCGCCGGCAGCGACTTCAACGAATCAACGAGGTTCGCGACGCTGACCTCGTCGTCGATCACCGGGTCGAGCCAATCGGAGTAGATCGAGCCCAGTGCCAGAAAGTGGATGAGAAACGACAACGCCGCGATCATCGTCGTGTTCCAGTCGATGCCCGACGCTCCGCGGAGGACGGCCACGGGCAGCTGCGGTTTCGGCTGGATCGGCGGCGGCGCGACGAACTGGAACAGGAACGTGATGTCGCCGACCGTGACCTTGCCGCGGGAGTCCTCGGTCAGCCGCACCTGGTAGGCGCCTTGCGGCGTGCGCTTTGCTTGGCCGCGCAGCACGTTGAGATCCGAAATCCCCGTCGGCAGCGCGACGCGCCCGGTCATCGCGTCCAGAAAGTTCAGGTGATAGTCGGTGCCGACGAGCTCGAAGAGCCGGAACGTGGTCGGCAAGCTCTCGCCGCCCACGACGAACAGGTTCTTTTCGTTCGGGCCCACCGTCACGTGGACGCGCTGCTTGATGATGCGCTCCTCGATGACGCGGCCTCCCTGCACCACGCCGATGCGGAGTACCTTCGGGCCGGTCGCTGCGACCGCCCGCATCACCGCCGTCATCTGGCCGGTGCGACCGGTCCCCTGCTGGGGGGATCCTGGGGTCATTCCTTGAGTCATTGAAAAGGCTGGCCTCCGGAGTCCGACAGCGGAGCATGTCGCCCCGTTCCCGACTCCCTAAGCTTATCTCGGTCGCCTCCCCTCGGTCCACTCGACCGCCGCGCCGGTGGCTTCGACGGCACCCCGGAAGTCCCGTCGCCACTTTGCCCGTGCTGTACGAGCCTCCTCCCTGGCCGCCCGGCCGAAGATCGCCGACACGCCCGCCGCGACCATCCCCGCGCTGAACGCGACGAGTGCTCCCACGAAGGCGGGTGCCCCCGACCCCCGCCCCGCCAAGAGGACCAGGATCCCGAGCGAGGTCCCGGAGGCGAGCGCGACTCGCGACAAGGACCGCGGCAGCATCGTGGCGAGCCCGAAGGCTCGGTCGGCGTCCGCCATCGCTTCGGAAAGCTCACCGAGCACGACGTCCACCGGCTCGGTGCTGCCGGCCGCGCGCTCAGCCTGGGCCACGAGTTCGGCCACGCCGGGCGACCGGTGCCTCCTCAGGCGGCGCAGGTGAAGCGCCGAGGCGCCCACGCACCCCGCGGCGAGAAGCAGCGCCACGCCCACGAGCGATCCCACGCGGAGCAGCGACGAGTCCATGAGCGCGGTCGCCTCGAAGGTCTGCCGGCGAGAAAACCGGCGGCGCAGTTTCAGAACGGATCGCGCGAGATCGACTTCTCGATCCGATCGACGAACGGCTGCTTGAGCTCGGCGAGGGTGAGCTTCGGCTGAATGCGGCTCACGTCCACGGCCGCGATCGGCTTCTGCACCCGACCCACGATCGTCACCTCACTGATGGTGATGACGCGGCTCTTCTTCTGAGCAGCGGCGGTACTCGCGATCGAGGAAAGCACGAGGCACGAAAGAAACACGATCCGGATCGCGCGCATGATCAGAGGTCCTTCCTCACGGCCGGGGTCCCGGGCGTCGCCGGGGTGGCGGGTGCCGGGGTCGCCGGCGCGGGCGTGGCGGCGGGCTGCTTCGCTTCGGCGGCTTCGGCGGCCGCGGCGTCGAGGATGCCTTTCTTCGCCTTGGCCCGGGTGATGAGCTCGTCGGTGTCGTCGTTGGAACCGGCCTGGCGCGGCCGCATCTTCTTGTATTGCTCGAACTCGCCGATCGCGAAATCGGTCGCTTGCTGAGGCGTGGCGCCGGGGACGCGCTCCGAGAAAAGGTAGAGAAGCCCGAGGTTATAGTGAACCTGCGCGAGCTGCGGGTCCGCCTTCTGGACCCATTCGAGTTCGCGCTTGGCTTGCTCGGTCTTGCCGAGCAGGCGGTACGCGTCACCCAAGTTCAGGTGCGCGAGCACGTTGTCGCTGTCGTAACGCACGGCGCCCTCGAGCAACGGCGCGGCTCCGGTCGCGTTGCCCGACTCGAGCATGTACGCCGCCAGGTGAATGCGCGCCTCGACCAGATCGGGACGAATCGCGAGTGCCTTCTCGAACTCATCGATCGCGGCCGGCCGATTGCCCTGCTCCTTCAGGATCAGCCCGCGCAGGAGCCGCGCTTCGGCATTGTTCTTGTCCCGCGGCGGGTTCTCGGGTCCGTAGCCGTCGAGGATCGCTTTCAGCGTGTAGAGCGCGAGATCCAGCCGGCGTGCGCGGTAGTGGTCGCGGGCCAGCGCGATCATGGCCGGCCCGTAGTCGGGGTTCTTCTTCAGCGCTTCCTGCGCGAAACGCTGAGCGGCACCGGAATCACCCTGAATCGACTTCACCTCGCCCATCGCTGCCGACACCGCCGCGCTCTTCGGCATCGCCGCGGCGCGAGCGTTCAAGAACTCCATCGCCTCGTGGCCCTTGCCCTGCCGTGCGAGCAGCACCGCGTAGGCGAAAATCGCCGGTTCGTAGTCGGGAACGATGACGGTCGCCTGCCGGTAGGAGCTCTGCGCGTTGCCGACTTCGTTGAGCCGCTCCTCCACCACGCCGAGCGTGTAGTAGGCCTGGTAGGCCTTCGGATCGGCGCTCGTGGCGCGACTGAACTGGGTCTTCGCCCCAGCGAGATCGCCGAGCTTGAACGCCTCGAGCCCGGCGGCGTAGGCCTGGGCGGCGGACGCGCTCATCGCGGGGCGATTGCTCGCCGCCTCGCCGCTCGTCGGCTTGTCGGTGATGGCGGTGACGGCGCCAGGAGGTGGCGCTTCGGCACCGGCCGCGCCGGCCGGCGGCGCGCCAGCGGTCGCTGCGCCCGGCGTCTGCGCGGGCGGCGTGGCGGCTCCACCACCGCAGCCGCCCGCGACCACCGCGAAACCGAGCAGGGCGAGCGACACGACGACGCGCGCGATCACGGCGCACCTCCGACCATCACCGGGAGCGGCTCGGGCATGCCCTGCGGTGTCGGCGTGGACACCTGACCGGGGCGCATGCGTGAGAACATGCCTTCGGTGTAGTTGAGGTCTTTCACGCCGCCGGCAAACTGCTTCATCTTGGCCTCGCCGATCACCTCGGTGGCGAAGGCGAGCCGCCGAATCGCGCGAACCACGGCGGGGTTCGAAACGTTGTACCGCTTGGCGAGAACGACGCTGGTGGCGTAGCGGTCGATCATGATGCGGTCGGCGCTGTCGAGTTCCTGATCACGCTTGTTGCGCCACGCTTCCTGAACGCGCACCCGCGCCTCGTCCGCCTTGGCTTGCAGATCCGCATCGTCGCTGTTCTCGGCCCGCTTCAGCAGCGCTTCCGTCTTCGCGTCGAACATCTTCAACGCGGGGGGCCGCACGTTGTAGAGCCCGGTGCGGAGCGAGTCGTACAGCGACCCCTGGCGGGACATCGCTGCGATCGTCCACTCCGGGGAAAGGTAGGCATCGTTGACGTGCTGGAGCTTGTCGTACCAGCCCTTCGCGACGGCGGCCTGCGCCGTGTACTGGTTCACGACTTCGACCGAAGTGCCCTTGAAGCGATGGTGCCCGGTCTCGTAGTCGAACTTGTCTTCGATCTCCTGCGTGAGCAGGGTGAACTCGCCCTCGGCGGCGTACTTCGCCTCGAGCGAGCTCAGGGCACTGCTCTTGCCGTCTTTCAGCGGCGCAAGCCGCTTCCACCGGTCGAAAGCTTCGATCGTGGCCTGCCAGTACTTCACGGCTTCGCGCGGCTGGACGACCTGGCGCGTGACGGCCGACCAGTACGACGCCTGGACGACGTACTGCGCTGCCGGGTCACGGGCCTTGTTGGCCGTGTAGTAGTCGTCCATCGCCCGCTGCGCCCCGCGGCGCGCGGTGGCGTTGGCGCCGGTATCCGGGCTGAAGCGATCCCAGCGCTTGAGCTCCGCGGTGGCGATGATGAAGTCCGCTTCGGCCACCTCTTTCGGTGACGCTCCGAGTGCCACGAAGTTCTGGCGAGCGCGCGTCATCGCGGTGCGATCGCCAAGGCTCGAGTACAGGGTGAGCGCCTGACGTGACGCTTCGCGACGGTCGTCCTGCTTGAACCGCACGGTCGCGCTGATCTTGTCGTACGTCTCGGCGGCCTTCGGGTAGTTGAAGAAGAGCACGTACGAGCCGGCGAGGGCGTCGTAGGCGTTCTTCAGGTACTTCACGCGTGTCTCGTACTTCCCCTCACCCTTGCCCTGAGCCGTCGCCGGACCGGCGATCGAGCAAAGCGCGAGGCACGAAAGGAACAGAAGCAGGGTCCTGCGCATGATCAGCGACCCCCTTTCTTTCCGGCCGGAGCAGCGGGCGGTGCCGCAGCCGCGGGCGCCGGCGTCGTGGATTCGCCGCGCTGGAGCTTGTCGAGCGTCTCCTCGCTGCCGTACTTGGCGATGAAGAGCTCGTACATCTCGATCGCCTTGTCGTATTCGCCGACCTGCTTGTACGCGTAGGCGCCGTTCATCGCCGCCTCGGGCGCCTCGTCGCGCTCGGGCGCGGCCTCGAGCGCCACCTTGTAGGCGGCGGCCGCCTCGCGCCATTTCTTCTGCCGTTCGGGGCCGTCCGGCATCTTCTCGGCCTCTTCGAACAATCGACGCGCATCGAGGTAGGCGACGCCCTGCTTCACGGGCGTGCGCAGCGAGGTTTCCGCGCGCCGCGTCTCTTCGTCGACCGCGCAGCTCTTGCCCTCGGCCAATCGCCGGCTCTCGTTCACGTCGTTCTCGAGCGCGGCCATGCTGATCAGCTTTTCCCAGGCCTTGTAGCCCCACTCGTTCTTGCCGCAGTTCTGCTCGTAGATCGGCTTGAAGCGCGTGCGCGCCTGGTCGAATTGACCGTAGAGGAAGTACGAGTCCGCCGCCTGGTAAGCGTAGAGGAGCCCGTTCTTCTGCGGATCGCGGTCGACCGAGATCCGATCGTTGTATTCGTCGCGAGCGCAGATGGTGGCGAAGACCGGGCCCGGCATTTCGTCGCGCACGACCTTGGCGTTTTCGCCTTCGCCCTCTTGCCTGACCTTCTCGCGCTTCTCGATGCCCTGGGCACCGTTCGACTCGGCAAACTTTCGATTCTCGTCCTCGAGCACTTTGTCGGCCAGGGTCACGACGTAGTACGCGGACGGCTGAAGGTACTTGTCGTCCTCGTTCGAATCGCGCACGTCGGCCGCGGCGTCGCGGGCTCGGTTCACTTCCGCCGGGTCGGGCGAGCGGTTGAGTGCGACCTGCAACACCGACACCCAGTAGCGAGCATCCGCCAGCCAGAAGCGACTCTCGTAGGCGTCGAGCGAGGTCGGATCTTGTTCGTGATAACCGGCCCAGGCGGCGTCGGCGAGCCGGTACTCGCTGATGGCCTTTTCGATCAGCGCGCGCTGCTCACCCTCGTTGCTGAGCTCGGTCGCGCGCTGGTAGTAGCCGCGAGCGAAGTTCGTGTGATCGGCGGCGGCTTTCTTGAGCCCGCCGCGGACCAGTAGTTCGGCAGTCTGGAGCGCCTCGGGATCGTTCTTGTTGGCCTCCACCCACGGCGTGGTGGCACCGACGTACGCCGCCAGCCGCGTGCGCGCGTCGAGAGCCTTCGAACCGTACTCGGCCTTGGCCGCCGAACCGTCGGGCGCAAGGCGCGATAGCTCGTCGTAGAGATCGGCAACGCGGTTCTGCATCACCGGCGCGTCGCGGTTCAGCGGGAACTTTCGCAGTGTGAGCTCGAGCATCGCCACCGCGTTGCGGCTCTGCGTGATCTCGATGAACTCCTGCGCGAGCGACTTGTAGATCTCGACCGTCCACTTTTGATCTTGCGGAACGATCTTCGGGTCTTGCACGCGCTCGATGGCGACCGCCATCTTCTGCTCGGCAGCGAGCGGATCGGTCTCGGTGTCGAGCACGTCACTGCGTGGGACGTAGGGGTGCTCCGGCGCCGGTCCGGCGAAATCCACGTACGTGAGCGAGCCGGCGATGTACGTGTACGCCTCGGCCCTGAAGTCGGCGCCCGGATCGCCCGTCTTCGCCTCCTGCTCGTCCGCGTAGCGGAGCAGGTTCACGAACTCGTCGACCGCCGTGCCGTAGCGTTGCTGCTTGAAGTAGCTCCACGCGCGCTTGTACAGCGACACGCCGTAGATCGGCGGCTTCTTGTACTTGAGCGAGTTCTCGTAGGCGCTGACGGCTCGGTTCAGATTGTAGGGTCCGCCGGCCGGGTCAATCTGGTCGAACGCGTAATTGCCGATCTGCCACCAGATCTCGGCCAGGTAACGCGGCTCTTCGCCGGCGAGCGTGACCTGCTGGAGGGGTGTGCAGTCGTCGTACGGCGGCGCGTAGGTGAGCTCTTCGGCGTCGGGCGCTGCCGGTTTGGCCGGGGTGCCCGGCTTCTTCTTCGGCGGTTGGCGGCGGGTGATCAACCGATCCTGATCGATCGGGATCGGGTGACGGTTGTTCCACTCGTCCCAGAACTTCGGGTCGTGATCCTGTGGCAGCGGCTGCACCAGGATCTTGCCGGCGTCCTTCGGGTCATCGGCGACCGCGAAACGGTTCGAGCAGACGAGCACACGCCAAGCCTGCTGCCCCTCGTCGATTCGGCCGGAATCGGTCATCACGTGACCGAGGTAGTAGTGAACCGCCGCGAGCTCCTCGTAGTCGGGGTACTCCTTGATCAGGCGGCGATAGAGCGCGATCGCGGGCTCGAGCCCGGTGGCGATGTCGCCCTCGGTGCGCTCGCGCGCCCGCTCCTCGTAGAGCGCGGCCAGACGGAACATCGCGTCGGGCGTCGCCTCTTTGTCGGCGTTCGCACCGCTGTAGCGCGCCACGAACTCCTCGAGCCGGCTGATCGCCTCGCTGCGCGCGTTCTCGAGGCCGTACTTCTCGATCTGCATTTCCCGATCGAGGCTCGCGAGCACGCGCTTGCGGCGGTTCTCGTAGTGGTGGCGCACGACCGTCGTCAGCAGGCGCCGGTATTCTTTCGAATCCCGCTCGTAGTGGCGCGCCTCCTCGGTGAGGAGCTGAAACGCCCTGAGCTGGGCCGCCGTCGGAGGGGGACGCTGGGCGACGCCCTTCGGCGCGCGGGCCTTCGCCGTCGAGCCCGTGCCGCAGCTCAACGTGGTGGGCGGCGCTTTCGTGCTGCTCGTCGTGGTCGTCCCGGTAGCTGGCGTCGCGCCGGCCGTGCCGGTGCTCGAGGTCGTAGCCGGCGCGGCAGCGGTCGTCGCTGGAGCCGCCGCCGGCGTCGCCTTGCCGGTGGACGCGGTCGCGGCGGCGGGCTTTCCGCCAGCCGGCGCCGCGTCGGGCGCCGATGCCGCATCCCCGACCCCGAGGAGGGCGCCGAAGCCGCACGCGAGACCGAGCCCGGTAGCGAAACGACGCAACATCACTCTTCCTCCGCGTCCTCGAGCACCTCTCGGAGCTCGTCGTTCAACATCTGCTCCTCGCGCGCCCGTTCACGCTGCAGGTTCCTCACCCGGAGACGTTGCTCTTCACGCTCTTCCCACGCTTCCTGAACGATGCCGGTGTCGGACCTGAGCACGATGCCCTTCAGCCGATCCCGCACGGCGGCGAAGCTCCTCATCGCCACTTCACCGACCACGACTCGCGCCTCTTGGTCGACCCGATCGAGATCCGCAGCGCGGGCCTCCACCAGTACCAACTCATCGGCAATCTTGCGCTTCAGGATCTCTGCCTGCGCGAGGGCACGTTTCTCGAGTTCTGCGCGCATCGTTTCGAGCCTCAAGTCGATCACATCGGCCCGGGCGAGCAAGGGCTGGATATTGCGCGCGTAGTCGGCGGCGTCGCCGGAATCCTGACCGGCGGCCGAAAGCGCGACCTCGCGCGCGAAGACCTCGCGGAACCGGCGCCGCACGCTGTCGTCGTCCGCATAGCGCTGATCCCCGAACCCGGATTGCACGCGACCCATCTCGATCGCCTCGCGGTACTGTTCGATGCGCACCTGATAGCCCTCGAGGTCCTTGGCATTGGCTTCGATCTCGAGGTGGAAGCGTTGCCTGAGCGCCGGATCCGGGCGAACACCGAAGCGATCGGCTTCGCTCATCACCCGCTTGAGCGCGTTCACCATGGCGCGCAGCTTGTCGGCCTCGATCGTCAGCTGCTGGAGGGCTTGCGAAACCTTGTTCCACTGGCGGTCGCCCGCTTCGTCGCGCTGCGCGAATTCCGCCGAAGTGACCGGCAGATAGCCGAGTCGCCTCATCAACGAGCGCCGCTCCTCGCGCACGGTCGCGAGTTCCCCCGAGACGTCGCCGGCAACGTCGTCGAGCCCCTGGGCGAGCGTCAGGCGCGCGCGAGCGAGCTTGTTCGACATGCTGAGCACGTGCTCCAGCGAGGCGCGGATCTCGGGAAACGCCTTGACCCTCGTCGACACGCTGAGCACGGCGTTGAGCCGTAGGCCGAGCTTCCGGCTCTGCTTGATCAGATCGCGCGAACGGTTCACGTCGTCGATCACGATGAACACGTCCTGATCCTCGGCCAATTCGCGCGCCCAGGCGAGCGCGAGCGGAGGCAGCCGGTCGTCGGTCTGGATGTCCGGATCGGCCGTGAGGCGGTCGTAGTACGAGGCTGGATCGCTGGTGGTGGCGATGAAGCGATCCACGAGATCTCGGATCGGGTCGAAGCGGGCGCGCACCGAGCGGTACAGCGTGAGCGCCTTGTCGAACTCGCCGGATCGGAGCAAGAGGTCGGCGCGCAGCAGCGAGCCGTCCGCGATATCGAGGTTGTTGGGATCCGCGATGCTCAGCACCTCGAGCGCCCGCTGCGCGCGCTGGTAGTCCCCCATCCTCACGTAGACCCACGCGAGCTCGTGGAGCATGGTCGAGAATTCGGGGGAGCGACGGTCCACGTGACCGTAGGCCTCCGCCGCCTCGACGTACGCCTCGGTCTCGTAGCAGAGGCGGCCGATCGCCATCCAGGCGAGGTCGAGCACCTGACGCCCCGCCGGCGTGGTGGTGGAAAGCTTGGTCACACGGCGGAACTGCTCGATGGCGGGCCCGTATTGCCGGATCGGCGCGAGCCCTCCCGGGGGCGGCTGGGGCGCGGGGCCCGAGCCGATCTCCTTCGTGATGATCACCCCGAGCAGGTACTGGGTTTGGAGCGAGTACTCGGTACCGGTCGGCACCGCAGCGACCGCCGACTTGGCCGACGTGAAGTCCTGGCGAGCGAAGTACGCCTTGGCCCTGGCGTACCCGAGCGACCCACTGGTGTCCGTCTGCGGCAGTGACCCGAGCCTCGCGAACACGAAGTCGAGTCCGTCGAGGTCGCCGGTCCGAAGGGCGACGTCGACGAGGCGACTCAGCGAGCGCCCGACGTAGGACGAGTAGGGGCCCTGCTGTGCTTTGTCGAGCACCTCCCGGTAGTGCCGCCGTGCGGACAGGTACTGCTCCGACTGAAAATACGCCTCTCCAATCAGGAACGTGGCGTCGGCGTACGCGTTCACGGGCACCTGCCCCTGGCGGTACAGCTCGAGAACCTTGCTCAGCGTGAGGATCGCCCGGTCGTAGTCCTTCGTGCGGAGCAGCATGTCGCCGGCCGCGACGCGCTCGGCGGGTGTCGGCGGTGGGAAGCGAAACCGGCTCGCGTCCGGCCCTTTCGACACATCGGCCTCCACGGCGCGGATCGCCATGTCGGCGCGACCGCGCGCTATGTCCGCATCGATCGCGAGAGCTTCGCCCGAGACGAAAAAGAGCGCCCCGACTGCCAGGGCCGCGCGCGGCCGTCCGAATCTCACTTCGTCCCCGCTCCGATCGAAACCCCGGCGGACCCCGACGTCTTTGCAGGAGCGGCCGGCGCTGCTGCAGGCGTAGCCTCGTCGCCGAAGCTACCCAGCGTCTGGGTCCAACGGATCGAAGGTCGCTCCTCGAGCGGGGTGGTCACGTCGCCCTTCTCCCACACGATGGCCTCGAGCTTGATCGACTTGCCCTCGGTGACGGTGAAGGAGTGCGTTCCCGGGACGTTGAACTTGTAGCCGCGGAGGTAAGAGAAAACGCCATACCCGTGACCGCGGAGCTTGAGGACCACCTGCAGGGTGTGATCACCCGGAGGGATCGAGCCGCTGAAGATCGGGATCTGCTTTTGCTGAGCCAGCGCGCCGGAATCGTCCTGTTTGTTGTACTGAACGGCGCCGTCCAACACGAAGGTCGCGCCGGTGAGGTGAAAGGCGTTCGATAGATCGTTTTTGAAGGTAATTTCGGCCCGCGCGCCGCCAACGCCACCGGAGAGGATGGTGTCGCTGAGCAAGCTCAGGCGCGTGTGGCTCCTCCTGATCTGCTCCTTCAACTCGTCGACGCGCTGCTCGAGATCACGCAGCCGCACCACGTAGGTAGAGCCATCGATCGGCCCAGTGGCGGCAGGTGCCGGCGTTCCCGCAGCTCCGGTCGCAGCCGGAGCCGCCGCGGCGGTCGCTGCGGGCGCCGGAGCGGCGGCCGTCGTCGTTGCGGTCGGAGCCGGCGCCGTGGTCGTCGGCGCGGTGCTCGTCGGAGCAGTCGTGGCAGCGGGTGCAGCAGCTGTCGTAGCGGCGGGGGTTGCCGCTGGCGCGGCAGGCTTTGCGCTCTGTCCCAGTGCGGGAACGACCCCGACGAACAAGAGAGCGGTGACTACCCACGGAACCAACGTCGAGCGCTTCATCATTCCCTCGTCCTTGAATCTCGGAACGCCTGGATAAGTTCATCCCCACGCGATCAGGGGCGCGACGTCACCGCCGCGGAGCGAATACTTACTGGTCCTTTGTCTTTCGGGAAGCGATTCGTTCATCCGACGCGTTTCTGGCCACCTCGACGCGAAGCACTGGGGGCTCGGCACCCCTACTGGGGTTAGGTCGCGCGGCTGCCCCTCCGCTCGCAGCCGATGGGCCACCGGTCAGGTCAGGGACCAGGTCACGGATCTGGCCGCCCGGTCGCCCTTCTGTGGGCAGCCTCGTGATTTTACAAGGGTCTTGCCGCTCGATCGGACGCGGCGTAGCGTCTCGTTTTGGCGCCCCGGACGGAGATCGAACCCCGCGCTGATACGTCAGGATGTTGAAGAGGGCCGGTCCTTCCGACCGGCCCCCGCGAGGTTCCCGATCCAACTCGCCCGCCGGCGCCTCGGTCCTGCATGGCGGCAGCCCCGGGCGACGCAACTGACGAAACCCTGATGGTCCGCTACCAGCGCGGCGACCGCACGGCCTTCGCTACGCTCGTGCGACGCCATCACCGGCCGCTCTACAACTTCGTGCTCCGCCAGCTTCGCAAGCCCCAAGCCGCCGAGGACCTGACGCAGGAGATCTTTCTTCGCGTCGTCGAGAACGCGAGCGAGTTCAAGCACGAAGCGCGCTTTTCGACCTGGGTCTATACGATCGCGCGAAACCTCTGCATCGACCACCTGCGTAAGGCCGTGCACCGCCGCCACCCTTCGCTCGACCAGCCGCTCGGACCCGGCGACGAACAGAGTGCGCTCGGCGAACTCGTCGCCGACGCGCGACCGGCCGGTGACGCGGAGCGGACGGCAGCCTCGTCACAGATGATGACCATCGTGACGCAACTGCTCGACACCATGCCGGACGAGCAACGCGAGGTGTTCCTCTTGCGCGAGGTGGCAAACCTTCCGTTCCGCGAGATCGCGGTGGTGACGGGAGTCGCAGAAAACACGGTAAAAAGCCGGATGCGGTACGCGCTCGACCGACTGCGGACGGCGCTTTGCGATTTCGAGGAGTACGCGCGTGCCCTGCGTTGATCGAGCTCATCGCCGGCCGTCAGCACGGCGAACGCCCCCGAACGAAAGGAGCGCGTGATGGACTGCGAGCGCTTCGATCGTCTCGTGCTCGACTTGCTCTACGAAGAGCTCGACGAGCTGACTGACGCCTCTGCCAAGCGACATGTCGAGCAGTGCAGTCGCTGTCGGGGGATCCTCGCAGGGCTTCGCGCAACGCGTGAGGTGGGATCGTTGCCGCTCGTCGATCCTCCCGTCGGGCTCGAGCTGTCGATCCTCGAGGCAGAGCGCCGCGCGCGCGAGCAGCTCCCGCTCCGCCAGCGACTCGGGCGCGGCGTCTCGGTGCTTGCCGGCTACGCGATGCGACCGCAGCTCGCGATGGCGGCACTGCTTCTGCTCGCGATAGGGTCGAGTCTGATCTTTTTCCGCGCGCGCCCGGGGGACCGCGGCAGCATGCTGGTCACCGAACGCGGTGTGCCCGAAAGCGAAAACGATTCGGTGGCCGTCCTGCCAGCGGCAAACCGGGCCAAGGCAGACGACGCGCACGGCCCCCCGACGGGAGATACCCGAGCGGAGCCGAAGAAGGAGCAGGCGTCGGGGTCGCGCCCCGCGGCGGCGCCGGTGGCCGAGGCCGAGCAAGGCGAGAGCCCCGGGGACTCGGCCTTCCAGGCCGCGCTCAGTGCGTTGAAGAACGGACGCTACAAGGAAGCGCGCGAGCAGTTCGAGAGCGTTGCCACGCGAGGCGGCCCCGAAGCCGCGTCTGCCGCCTTCCACGCCGCCGAGGCCGCGCGAAGTGAACAAGGCTGCGCCGAAGCCGCGCGGCTCTTCGACCAGGTGCCATTTCAGTACCCCGGAACTCCCGCCGGCTACGACGCCACGTTCCAGGCCGCTGCCTGCTACGAATCCCTCGGCGACGTGGAGAAGGCGCGACGAAACTACCAGGCGCTGCTCGACGAGCCGAACTACGGCGCCCGCGCCCGCTCGGCGCTCACGCAACTCGAGCGCTCGGCCGATCCGGTCGCCGTCGCGTCGCGGAAGGCCAAGGCGGCGAAAGGCGCCGCCGCCAAGACCTTGGGCGATGACAACATCGGTGCCGGTGAGGCTGCCTCGCCGCCTGCGGAGCAAAAGGCTGCCGAGCCTCCGCCGAACACCATCCAGCAAGCCCCCGCCACGAAGCAGTAACCGCGGCTAGAGCCCTGCACCCCTTCGCGAGGTGGTGAGATGCGCTCTAGCTCAGCATCGCAGCGTTGCTGCCGGCTTCACCGAGGTCGACGTCCGCCGAGGTGACGACTTCGAGCTTGCCGCTCGGGTCGTCGTACGGTGCGCGACCCACCTGAACGGAACCGTACTTCGGGAACAGGGGCGCAACCAGGTACTGCTTGGCGAAATACCACCACAAGCCGCCGGCGATGAGCCGGGGGTCGATCTTCGGCGCGAGCTCCTTGTGGATCTCACCCAGTTTCGACCAGTGCGTGCCCGGGTTCTCGTGGTGCGCGGCGTGGTAGCCGTTGTTGAACAGCATGAAATTGAGGAGCTTCGAGTCCCAGCTCCTCGAGTGGTTGTGCTGGGAAAACGGGTCGGTGTGCACGTGCTGCTCGTAGTTGAACAGCATGATCGTCCACAGTGCGAAGAGCGCCGGGAACCCGACGGCAAGCACGTAGGTGACGAGCCCGGTCACGAGGCCGTGGAGGAAGATCGCGAGCGCAAGCAGGCCGACGTGGGCAATGCCGAAGATGAGGTACTGGCTGATGATACGGCGGTAGAGCGCCGGGTTCTGTTCGCGCGCCTTCTTGATGAAGGCCCGGATCGGGTAGCCCTGGTAGTAGCTCGAGACGAAAAAGTAGGACGCCGCGATGGGCAGGGTGTGCTTGTTCGAAAAGCGCCAGGTGATCGTCGCATCGCCCGCCCGATTGACGAATTTGTGGTGATTCAGGTTGTGGGTCGGGATCCAGGCGAAGACCGGGTAGCCGTAGAACACCGAGATCGTGTTCGCAAAGACCTGATTCATGGCCTTGCTCGCGAACGTCGGGCAGTGGTTGTGATTGTGGGCCATGACCCCACAGCTCAGCGCGAAGTAGCAGCTCACCCACCAGAGCCACTTGGCGAGGTCCGGCCGCGCGTACTGCAGGGCCACCAGCGCGATGGTGAGCACCACCCAAAGCAAGGAACGGTAGTCGGCTACAAAGCGCGGTTTCATGGGGAGGCGCGGAAGGCCGGCCCTTTCTTGTCAGCAAATCCGCCGCTTGGCAAGCCACGGGCCGCACCGGATCGCCGCGCGAGCCCGGTAAAACCGCTCAATTCGTCGAGCTTCTCACGTACGCGATGGTGCGAACGACCCCGACCAGTCGCTCTCGGTTGTCGCGCGTCAGGTCGATGAAGCGGATGCCCATCCCGGGATTCGGATTGCTCGCGAGCACACGGATCGGATTGATCCACGCAACCTGCCCGGTCAAGACGAGCGGCTCGTGGGTCCCGGGGGGCGCGAACTTCAACGTCACGCGAGTGCCCACTTCGAGCGGATCGTTGGTGCGAACGAAAATTCCTACCTCGGAGATGTTCGTGATGTTGGCGTAGAGGAACGTCTCCTCCGTCTCGCAATCGACCGACCAGGTGACGTCGATGCGATCAGCGCTCCGCCGATCGGCGGGCGGAAGCTCGGAGACAGGTCGCTCTGACTTCTCGCCGCTCACGGGTTCGGCCTTAGCCTCGATTCCGCCCGGTGTCACGCCGCGCCGCCCGCGAGCCCTCCCTTGGCCGGCCACCGGCCCGAAGCAGCGGCATTTCGCGCCTCGATCTCGCGGTTCGGGGTACTCATCCCGAGACAGGGCCGCGAGGGAGCGTCAGCGCACGACGACCGGGCCCGCGTCGAGGCGGTCGTCCGTCCCGGGCCCGCGCCGGAGGGCGAGCCGCCTGGAGCCGGCGTAGAGCCCGAAGAGCAGCCGGTACTCCCCCGCCGTGAAGTTCGGCTCCAGCCTGAACTCGTACCGGTCGGCGACCACGTCGCCGATCCGCCAGAGCGCAAACGGATAGCGCCCGCCGAGCGTCGGGTGGTCGGCGTTGAATCGGCGCTGAAAGCCGTCGATGTGAACGAACGTGTCCCAGCTCCCCGTGATGCGCGCGATGACTTTGAAATAGATGACGAGCTCCACCGTTTCACCCGGCACGATGGCGGACAGCGAGCGCCCGCGTCGGTCGAACAGATCCCAGCCGAGGACATCCAGCTGGTCGCCGAGGTTTGCGTCGAGGGGATGCGCGGGCTTCGGCGCTGCGGCGAAAAGATAGCGGTCGAGCGGATTTTCACTTCGCTCACCGGGGAGCAGTTGATTCGAAGCGAGCAGGATCTCGCTCGAGCGCCCGTCGAGGATCGGCAGATTCCGTGGCGGCCGGGTGCGGCCACGGTAGCGGGAGTTCATCCCCGCAAGCGCATCGGAGCGGAGGACCAGCCAGCGACGCCCGGGGTCCTCGTCGTCCAGCCAGTCGAACGCGCGTTCCGCGGTCGCGAACGTCGTCACCGAGCGGCCCGCCGCGTAGGGCGCGGCAGCGGCGCTCGCCCCGACCATGCCGAGCTCCTCACCCGGCTTCGCCAGTGCCGTGAAGGTGGCAAAGCTCTCTTGCGGCGAGAGCTGGGCGGCCAGCGCCGGATAGAAACCGAGGCTCGCAGCGAAGCCCACCAACACGCCGCCACTCGCCGCCAGCGCGCCGCGTGACGGCACGAAGGCCCGAGCGCGCCCCGCCTGGCGCTGTCGATCGAGCCAGCGCACCGCGTCGCGGGCCGCGATGACGACCAAGGGGAGCGCCAGCGCGAGCGGGATGACGAGCCAGCCGACACGGCTGATGGCTCGCGTCATCTCTCCGCTGGCGGCGAAACGTCGGAGCGATGGCACGCGCTCGCCGACCAGATCGAAGGCGACGAAGCCGAGCAGCGAGGCCTCAGCCACACAGGCGCCGAAGAGCAGGTTGCCGCCCCAAAGGTCGCGTACGGTCCGGAGCCACGCGAGGTAGTCGTTCGCCTGGAAGGCCGGGGCACCGGACTTCTCCGTTTCGAGCACGGCCAGGCCGAACGGCACTGCGGCGATCAGGGCCGCAGCAACGAGCGACGGCACGGCGGCGGCCTTCGCGCTCTCGGGGAAGCGAGCGCCCTCGACGCCGAATGCGCTCAGCACCCGGTCCGGCTCACTGACGAAATCGAAGGCGAAGACGAGGAGCAAGAGCCCGGCGATCAGGCCGAGCGTCGGCGAGGCGGGGACCCCGCGATCGAAGTCGCGCAGCATGAGGGCGATCGCCACCGCGATCACGCAGACGGCGCCGAAGGGTAACCCCCCGGAGAAAGGCGCGAGGTAACTCTGGGCGCCCACGCCGAGGACCGCGACCGAGACGATGCTGAGACGCAGGCCGGTCTCACCCGTCCACGCCGCCCCGGGGGCGGTGCGTGGCGGGACGACGAGCCGCGCGAGGGCGACCGGCACGAGCGCGCTCCACGGAAAGAGCGCATGCCCGAGCGTACCGATCACGACGTCGAACGTCGGGGGGGTGGCGCCCGTGACCACGCCGAACCCGAGCAGCGGCTCGTAGCGTCCCGGATCCTCGGTCCCGCGCGCGAGCGACGCGGCGCCGACGAACGCCGCCGCGACGCCCGTCACCACGATGACCGCCGCGGCGACATCCGAAAAACGCTCGCCCGGCTTGGCGCCGGCAAGGCGGGCGAACCCGTACGCCGACCCGACGCCGAGAGCGGGCACGGCGACCCCCAAAAGAACGCCTCGCGACAAGAACCCCGCCGCGAGTCCGACGCCGCCGAACAGCAGAAAACCGAGACGCAGCCGCACCGTTCCGGCGTCGAACAACGCGAGGGTCAGGCCCGCGACGGTCACCGAAAGCGCGCCCATCGTGACCCCGTCGCCGAGCAACGTGCGCGCGTGCAAGAAATAGAGCGGTATCGTGCCGAGCACGAGCACCGAGATCAGGGCCGCGAACTCGTCAACGAGCCGCCGCACGAGCAGGTAGGTGGCGCCGAGCCCGACGAACGCCCAGACGAGGAGCGCGGCACGCGCGGCCCAGGCGTGCAGGCCGAACAGCCTGAGGGCGAGTCCGATCGACGTGAACGGGAGCTCGCCCCGTCCGACCTCACCGCGCGACGGGAGATCGTTGTTCAAGCCCTCGAGCGCGAACTCGGCGCCGTCGTAGAGCCCGACGGCGATGCGTCGTCCGAACTCGATCGGTCCGAGCTCGTGAGGATCCCACAGGCCTTGTCGAAACGCCGGGACGACGAGGGTGGCGGCGAGGACGCCGAGCAGCCCGAGCGTCGGCCAGGGAACACGACCGAGCGCGCTCTTTTCCGGCATCTCGGGGTCGGGTCCTACCATCATCGCGCCGAGCTCGCGCCTTCCTCGGGTGCGTCGCGCGGGTCGCCGAAGAAGACCCCTAGCGTCGCACCGAGGGAGAGCAGGTTTCCGTCGGCGCGGTGCTGGGTGACGCCGCGGGCCCCACGGCTCTCGAAGCTCCGCGCCGTGCCGAGGACGTACTCGAGGCCGAGGTCGAGGCGAAGCTCGGCGAAAGGGGGAGCCGGTCCGCGCACGGTGAGCCCCGCGCCGAGACCGACCGCGTGGCGATTCATGTCGAAGAACAGCGTGTTCTCTTGGGAACCGGGGACCGGCGACTGCTCGTACGAGTAGCCGCCGCGGGCGATCACGGCGGTCCCGCCGGCAACTTCGAACGAGCGCTCCACGCCGAGGCGCGGCACCAGTCGGTCGTTGAACCGGGCCGGCGGCGGCGGCGTGCCGGGATCGTCGGGCGGTAGGCCGAGCCCTGGAGGTAGGTTCGTGAGCAGTCGGGTCGTGGAGCGCGTGTAGGGGCTCGCGTAGCTGGAATAGCGTTGCCACGCGACCGCACCGTGGACACGGAGCCGTGTCGCCGGCCCCACGCTCGCAAACAAGGTGAGCTCGGGCGGAGAATACGCGACCGTGGCGTCGGTGCTGAACGCGTACTCGACGGGGACGAGTAGCGGGCCGATCGCGAGGTCGCCCTTCAGCGTGCCCTCGATCTGCTGGCGCACGCGCACGGCGCCTCGATAGGACAAGGCGAGCGACAGAATGTCGAGCGGTCGATAGCCGATGCCGAGGATCGGGTAGCGGCTCGACAGGAGATCGGCATCGACCGCGTGCGACAGGTTCGAGTCGTACTCGGCACCCTCGCCATCGGCGGCGACAGCGGTGCCACGCACGCGGAACGCCCCCGAAAGGGAGGAGACGAAGCCGATGCCCGCGCCGATCGACAGGCTCGTGACCGGACGAACGGCGATCGCCGTCCCGAGGTCGAGCAAACGGGGCACCGCGTCGTCGAGTGGGAAATAGGGTTCGGTGGGTTCGACCTGGCGCAGGTTCGAGAGCCGTCCGTCCGGGAGCGCGAGCGACAGACCGAACCCGATCGGGATCCCGCGGATCGCCCCCGGCACCGCGAGTCCGAATTCGTACGTGCCGATCGTGTCGAGCGCCGCCTCGGTACCGTCGTGGGTGAGGTCGTTCGCGTGGCTTTCGTAGCCGAACAGAACCAGCGTGTGCGGAACGTCCGCAAGACCCGCCGGGTTCGAGAACACGGCCGACGCGTCGTCGACCTCGGCACCGTTCGACCCGACGAGCGAGCCCGAGCGGGTTCCGAACCCGCGTTGCGTGTCGGGACTGGCAGCGAGTGGCGATGCCGCGAGCAGCGCCAGCAGGAGCGGCGCCGCGAGGCAACCCAGCGCGCGCGTCGGGGTCACAGTTCGACCCCCACGCCGAAGACGACGGTTTGAGCGCTACCGCTCGTGCTGACCGCGGGCGCCCCGGCTTTGTGGTGGGTGCGCGGAACGAGCAGATCTAAGCGAAACGCGGCATCGAGATGCAGCGGGACCAGATCGTCCGGAAGCGAGAGCGAGTAGCCGAGCCCGAAGCCGTGGCGAGCGGCATCGAACTCGTTTTTCACCCCGACCTGCTCCGGTACCGGACTCGGGACGAACGTGTAGCCGGCGCGGAGGTCGAGCATCACCGGCGAGATATCGAACCGGTAGGTCGCGCCGAGGCGAGGCGTGAACACGTCGGAGTAGTTCGGTGACGCCGGCGGCGGCGTCCCGCAGCTCGGGCGCCCCGGCGGACACGCGATGGTCGGCCCCACCCAGCCGTCGAAGCCGGCCCAGTGCTCGTAGCGGGCGCCGAGCACGACCTCGAGCGGACCCATGGTGCGGGAGAACTCGAGCTCGACGCGGAGCGGTTCGTACGCTGCGACGCCGACGACGTTGAGCGGCGCCAGGGTGATCGGTCCGAGGCGAGGGGCCGCCACGTCGGCGTCGAAGTCGGCGCGCAAGACGCCGCGAAACGAGGCTCCGACGCGCCCGATCGATTCGAGGTCGAGCCTGAGCCCGAGGCTCGGCGCCCACGCCGGGACGAGCCGCGTGCCGACGCCGCCCGCCGACGACGTGCCTCCGGCCACCGCCACGCTACCCGAGAGCGCTGCGAGCGCGCGCAGGCCGGCCCCCGCGGAGACGGGACCGACGCGAAGCCCGAAGCCGGCGCCGAAATCGAGGGCCTGAGCGCGACCGGCAATCAGCGGGAACCAGGGCGTTCCGTCGAACGGGACCTCGGCGCGTACGACGAAGTTCGGCGGCGTGGCCACCATCAAGCCGACCCCGCTCTGGATGAAGCCTTGCGAGAGGGGCGCGGCGACGCCGAACTCGAGGCCGCTCGAAAGGTCAGCGGGGTAGCTCAGTTCGCTCGCCCCGCTTTCGATCGAGAGCGCGAAGCGTGTGGCGCGGTAGCCGAACGTCAGCTCCTTTTCGCTTTGGTTCGCCAACCCCGCGGGATTGGCGAGTGCGGCGCCGGGCCCGAGGTCGAGCGACGTGCCCGACCCGGCGAGCGCCACGCCCTTCGGACCCACGCCGAGCAACTCGGCCGGCGTCGCGTGGGCCACCCCGGTCGACAGGAGCGCGAGCAGAGCGAGCGCGACAACGGGCAGCGAGCGCGCGGAGCGCGCCGGCGAAAAAGGGCTCATCCCACCGGTCATGCGAAAATAGTGAGCGCGATCGCGGCTCCGAGAGCCGCCCGAGGCTAGCATGGCGCCCCTTACCCATGCGCTTCGGAACCATCGCCATCGTCGGACGGGCGAACGTCGGAAAATCGACGTTCCTGAACGCCACGCTCGGCCAGCCGCTCGCCATCGTGTCGCCCCTTCCCCAGACGACGCGGGATGCGTTGCTCGGCGTGGCGACCCACGGCGACGCACAGCTCGCGTTCCTCGACACGCCGGGCCTGCACCGGGCGAAGACCGAACTCGGTCGAAGGATGAACGCGACGGCGCTCGAAGCCGCACGCGCCGCCGACGTGGTGCTGTTCGTGACCGACACCGGCCCGGCGCGCAGCAGGAACTCGCGCCGCGGCCTGTTGCTCGACGCAGAGGACGTCGAGCTCTTGGAACGACTGCCGCCGCGCTCGCGCATCGTGGCCGCCGTGAACAAGGTGGACCTGGTCCCGTCGCGCGAGCGCCTCCTGCCGCTGCTCGACGCGTTGACCAAAGTACGAACCTTGGAGGCCGTGGTGCCGGTGACGTTCCGCCGAAAGGCCGACGTGACCCGGGTGGTCGAGCTGCTTGCGACGCTGCTGCCCGAAGGTGAGCCGGGCTACGACGCCGACATGCTGACGGACCGTCCGAGCTCGTACTTCGCCCGCGAGTACGTGCGGGAGGCGGTGCTCGAGAGCGCGCGGGGCGAGGTGCCTCATGCCGTCGCCGTGAGCCTCGACGAGTACGACGAGGCGCCGAAAACCGTGCGCATCCGCGCCACCATCCACGTCGAGAAGCTCGGTCAGCGCAAGATCCTGGTCGGCCGCGGCGGCGAGAAATTGAAGGAGATCGGGACCCGCGCACGGAAGCGCATCGAAGGCCTGATCGAGCGCCCCGTGTTCCTGGGGCTCTTCGTGCGCGTCACGCCGCGCTGGAAGAGCATGCCCCGGCAGTTGGCGGAGCTCGGCTACACGGGCACGCCAACCAAAGAGCGAGCTGGCGAGGGGCGGTCGTGATCCCGATCGTTGCGGTCGTCGGCCGTCCGAACGTCGGCAAGAGCACGCTGTTCAACCGACTGGCGGGGAAGAGCCTCGCCATCGTCGACGACATGCCGGGCGTGACGCGCGATCGGCACTATGCCCCCGCCCACCTTCACGGCCGCAACGTGACGCTGGTCGACACGGGCGGCTTCGACCCGGCGAGCGACGACCCGATGCAACTCGGCATCGCGCGGCACGTCGTCGCGGCGATCGACGAGGCCGACGTGATCGTGTGCGTGTTGGACGCATTGGTGCCACCGGCGCAGGCGGACGTGGACGCCGTGCGACTGCTCCGGAAGAGCTCGAAGCCGGTGATCTACGTGGCCAACAAGGTCGACCGGCCCGGGCGCGCCGACATCGTGAGCGACCTCTACGCGCTCGGCTTGCCCGACCTCGTGCCGGTATCGGCGGCGCACGGGCTCGGAACCGCCGAGCTGGCCGCTGCCGTCGCGGCACAGCTGCCCCAGCGCGCGGACGAAACGGGAGCGAGCGACGACGACCAGACGCCGCGCATCGCCCTGCTCGGTCGACCGAATGCCGGAAAGTCCTCGCTCTTCAACCGACTGACGGGCAGCGAGCGATCGTTGGTCGATGATCGGCCGGGCACGACGCGTGACCCGGTCGACTCAAGGCTGACGTTCGAGGGTGAGGAGTTCCTGATCGTCGACACGGCTGGCATTCGACGCCGCTCGCGGGTGGAGCGAGGCATCGAGCTCGTCAGCGTGCTGCGCGCCATCCGCGCCGTGGAACGCGCGAACGTGGCGCTCCTGCTCTGCGACGTGAGCGAGGGCGTTTCGGAGCAGGACGCGCGGCTGCTCGGCCTCTGCATGGAGCGCCGGCGCGCCATCGTGATCGGGCTCAACAAGATGGACCTGGTCCCGAGGGGCGAGCGGCGCGCGGTACTCGAACGGGCGAGGGACGCTCTACCGTTTGCGCGCTGGGCACCCCTCTTGCCCTTGTCGGCGAAGACGGGCACCGGCGTGCGAGAACTCGTCCGCGCCGTCAGCACCGCCGCGGGCGAGATCCGGAAGCGGGTGCCGACGGGAGAGCTCAATCGCTTTTTCCGAACGGTGATCGATCGGCAGCCGCCACCCACCTACCGGGGCCGCGCCCCGCGTATCTATTTCATGACGCAAGCCGAAGCGTCTCCCCCGCTCTTCGTCGCCTGGGCGAGCCACCCCGAGAGCATTCGCCCGAGCTACCAGCGCTTCGTCGAGAACCAGATCAGAAAGGCGTTCGGCTTCACTTCCGTTCCGGTGGTCGTCCAGTACCGGGAGCGCGAACGAACCAAAGGCCGGCAGAGGCCGCCAGGCCGCTAGGACGCCTCCTCGTCCCGCCGAGGAGGGGCGGAGCTCACACGAGGATTCTGCTCAGGACCAAGAGGTCCGCGAGATCGTGGGGGTCGTCACCGAGCAGCGGGAGCTCGACGCGAGACAGGGCATCGTTGCCGGCGGAACCGCGGACGCGAGCCTCGAACCGTTCGAGCGCCCGCGCGTCGTGAGCGCCCTGGTTGTTTTCGTCCGCCAGGGCCTCGATGAGCGCCGGCGCGATCGAGTCGCCGAGGCCGTAGCGTCGGGCGGCGGCTCGCGCATCGTCGATGGAAACTTCACCCTCGTGGACGGCGTGGAGCCGGTTCAGGACCAGGGCGTCGCCGTGCAGGCCGCTGGCGTTCAGCCGTTCGAGGAACAACGCCGCCTCGTCCAGCGCTCCCGGCACCGGCGTCGAGACGATGACATAGGCAAAGTCCTTACCGCGGAAGGCCTTCGACACTTCGCGCGCGCGTTCCTTGAACCCGCCGAAGAGGTCGTTCAGCTCGGTGACGAACTCGGCCATGTGTTCCAGAAAGCCGCGACCGGTGAGGCGCCCCACTCCACGCAGCACGAGTGCGACGCCGCGCGCGAGGGCACCGAGCCCGAGCTTTCGACGCGGCTCGAAGGCATCCACGAGCCAGCGCATGGCTGGGCTGTCGAGCGCTTCGATCAGCCGCTCCGGAGCGTCCAGAAAGTCGAGTGCGTCGCTCGTGGGGGGCGTGTCGAGCACGATGAGGTCGTGGGTCGGATCGCCGAGCACGGCGAGCACCTTCTCCATCGCCATGTAGGACTGGGTCCCGGCCAAGCTGGTCGAGACGTACTGGTAGAAGCGGTTCCCGAGGATGCGGTCACGGACGGCGCTGCTCGGCGCGTGGCGGGCCACGATGTCGTCGAAAGTGCGCTTGGTATCGAGCATCGCGACCGTGAGCCCGGCGCCGGCGGGGACCCCGAGCACGCGGAGGCGGTCAGGGGCGACCGAATGGGCGTCACCACGCATGCCGGCCAGACCGAGGGTGTCCGCCAGGCGCTTGGCCGGATCGATGGTCAGGCAGAGGACCTTCTTGCCCTGACGCGCGGCACCGAGCGCGAGCGCGGCGGCGACGGTGGTCTTGCCGACCCCCCCGGCCCCCGCGCAGACGAGGACGCGGCGGCCCTGCACGAGCCCAACCAGCGTCGCGCCGTCGGCCATCCCCGGAGATGTACCCCGAACTTGGCCCAGCCCGGCGTGATCTTTAGCGTCGGACCATGGACGACACGCCTTCACCACTCGAGGATCGGAGAAGGGATCGGACCAGCGAGACGCTCCAGGCGCTGTCGAGGCTCTTGGAGGCTGCTCGGCGCCGAAGCGGGCTCGAGGCACTGGCACTGACGGACCGTTCGGGGTTGCTGCTCTCGGGATCGGGTCCGGCCCGACTCTGTGACGAGCTCGCCGCCTGGGCACCCCTGGTCGGCAAGTCGCCGGACAACGACACCGTACCGAGCTCGCTCGACGCCCTCGAGCGGCGGACCGGCCGGCGCAGGGTTGCGCTCGACGGCATCGAGATCATCGTCACCTCGCTGGGGGACGGCGCTGGAACAGACCGCGAGATCGACGCCGTGAGCGCCGGACTCCGTCGCATCCTGGCGGTTGGCGACGCGAGCGTGTAAGCACTCGTCCGAGTGCGCGGCTTCGTCGACCTTCACTGTCACTGGATAGCCGGCATCGACGACGGCGCGCGAACGACCGCCGAGGGCGTCGAGATGCTGGCGGCGCTGCGCCGCGCCGGCTTCGACACCGTCATCGCGACGCCCCACATGCGCCCCGGCATGTTCGACAACCAACGGCAGGATCTGCTGGACGCGTTCGAGCGCATGCGGCCGGCGCTCGGAGCGCCGGAGCTGCCCCAGGTCGACGTGAGCAGCGAGCACTACTTCGACGAGCTCGTGTACCAGCGGCTGCTCGGCGGCGAGGCGATCCCCTACCCCGGAGGGCACGCAGCGCTCGTCGAGTTCTACCCGGTTGACTTCCCGCGAGGTGGTGAGGAGCGCCTGTTCGAGCTCAAGTGTCGGGGCCTCCTCCCCGTGATCGCGCATCCGGAACGCTACCGCTACCTCTGGAAGTCAACGGAGCTCCTCGAGCGGCTGGTCGACGCGGGCGTGGCGACGCTGCTCGACGTGGCGGCGGTGGTGGGAAAATACGGACGCGAGACGCAGCGCGCCGCCGAGACGCTGCTCGAGCGCGGCCTCTACCACGCGGCATGCACCGACGCGCATCGGCCGGGAGACGTTCTCGACGCCGTGCGCGGGATGGAGCGGATCCGAACGCTCTACGGGGACGACGAGCTCCACGCTCTGATGCGCGACGGTCCGGCCGAAATCTTAGCCGGCAGGCAACCGGAATGAGCGAATCGAAGACACCGGGGCTGCTGGGACAGCCGGCTTTGTGGAAGAAGCTCGGCCTCTCGCTGCTGCCTGTAGGAGCCTTCGTCTGGCTGCTGGAGCGCGGCGCGCTGCCGCTCGTGCCGAAGGGCGATGCGCTGGCCCGCGTGCCGGCGAGCGGCATCGTCGTCTATGTCGTGGTGTGGGCGCTCATGTACTTCATCCGCGCCAGCCGCTGGTATTTCCTCCTCGCTGCGGTCGAGCGCGTGCCGTTCTGGACCGTGATCCGAGTCGGGTGCCTCGGGTTCTGCGCCGTCGCTCTGTTGCCGTTCCGGATGGGCGAGGCCGTGCGTCCGATCATGATCCGGCGCGAGGGACGCCTCTCGGCCTGGGCGGCTACCGGTACCGTCGGCGCCGAGCGGGTGATCGACGGGCTTTCGGTGAGCGTGCTGCTCCTCGGCTCGCTCGCGGTGGCACGGCCGATGGACCCGCTTCCGGACCGGATCGGCGAGTTGCCCGTGCCGGCGAGCCTCGTGCCTGGCGCGGCCCTGACCGCGTCGCTCGTTTTTGCGGTCGGCTGCCTGGTGATGGGCCTTTTCTACTGGCGGCGCGACTGGGCACGCCGTGTGACCGAGCGCGTGGTCGGCCTGGTGTCGATCCGCTTCGCGCGCTGGCTGTCGACGCGGTTGGAACAAGTCGCCGGCGGACTCGGGTTCTTGACCAAACCCCGCTACTCGGTCCCGTTTCTGATCGCGACCGTCCTTTACTGGTTCTTGAACGCCGCCACGTTTTGGCTCATCGCCGTGGCGTGCGGGGTCGGTCAGATCGGTTTCTTCGGCGCCACGGCGATGATGGGCGTGGTCGCGCTCGGCATCATCGTGCCGGCGACACCCGGCTTCTTCGGTACGTTCCAGCTCGGCATCTACGCGGCCCTTGCGATGTATCTCGAACCGACCGTCGTGATTGGTGCTGGTTCGACGCTGGCGTTCCTCGGCTACGTGTTGCCGATGGGGCTCACCGTCCTCGCCGCCCTCCTCGCGTTGATCGGCGGACTTCTCGCACCCAAGCGCGACGAAAACTTGCCCGGGACGGCCGGCGTCAGCTAGCCCCCATCGCATGGCACGCTGGCGGCTCGCCTCGATGCTCGCGCTCGCCCTCCTCGGGTTCCTCTTACTGGGGCATCCCGCCGGAGCACGCGTCGAGGGCGAGTCCGGTTACACGAAGAGCCAAACCTATAGCGCCGCCCTTCGCTACCTCCGGGTCGATCTCGGGTACGAGGTGCTCGAGAAGGATCCCGACGCGGCCTACCTCTTGTTTCGCTACCTCCCGCCGGGCCAACCGAAAGTGCCGAGCAACGGCACGCTGGAAGTCGTGGAGCGGGGCGAAAGCGTCCGCGTGTTCGTCCGCTTGCCGAGCATGCCCGAGTACCACGAGGTGGTCCTGCGCGACGGGCTCTTGAGGAAACTTCGCGACGAATACGGCGCCCCGCCGCAGAGAAAAGCACCGCCCCCGCCCCCTCCGGACGACGCCGGCCCGGGCTGAGCGCCGCTGGCGAAACGTCCCGTCCGGGGATAAGACGGGCGTTGATGGACGCATCGCCCGCCTCCCTGCCGTCGCGCATCGGGCGTTATCGCGTCGAGCGACTGCTCGGACGGGGGGCGATGGGGCGGGTGCTACTCGCGCGGGACTCGGTGCTCGACCGGGACGTGGCGGTGAAGCTCCTTCGGGACGACCTCGGGCTCTTACCGGAGCAACGCGAATCGCTGGTCGACCGCATGCGCCACGAGGCCAAGGCCTGCGCGCGCGTCACGCACCCGAACATCGTCGGACTGTTCGACATGGGGGAAGATCCGGCGCTCGGGCTCTACCTCGTGTTCGAGTACGCCGAGGGCACGACGCTGAAGGATCGTCTGAGCCAGGGCCCGCTGCCATCCTCGGTCACCGCCCGTATCGCCCGCGAGGTCGGCGGCGCACTGAGCGTTGCCCACGCCAGCGGCGTTTTGCACCGCGACGTCAAACCGGAAAACATCATCCTCACCGAGCACGGCAGCAAGATCGCGGACTTCGGCATTGCCCGCGTGCCCAATTCCACGTTGACCAAGAATGGCGGCTTGCTCGGCACACCGGCGTACAGCGCGCCGGAATGCATCGTGAACGGAGAGTTTTCGGCGCAGAGCGATCAATTCTCGCTGGCGGCAACGCTCTACGAAGCACTGAGCCGCCGCCGTGCGTTCCCGGGCGAGGATGCCGTCGCGGTCGCCACCCGCATCACCAACGAAGAGCCGCCGCCCATCGCCGAGGCCTGCGGCCTCGACCGCCACGTGGACGAGGTGCTCTCGCGCGCCTTGCACAAGGATCCGGACCGGCGCTTCCCCGGCGCTGGCGAGTTCGGTGCCGCGCTCGCCGAAGCACTTGGCCACGGAGCCCGCGGCGCGCTGCCGACGATCCCCGACACGTACCATCAGCGGGGCCGCTCGCCGGAGCCGTCGACCGCTGCGCGCAACGTGCTCGGCGGAGCCGCCGTCGGCTTGCTGATCGGGGTGGCAGCGATGCGGCTCACGGGTGGGGGGTTCAACGAACCCGAGCCGGCGCCGGTTCGCGCGGAACCGGTCGTGGCGGCCCGGGCGGTCGCCTGGCTCGCACCGTCTCGCGACGAGCGCTCGCGGGCGCCGCATCCTTCGTCTCGCCGCGCAGCGAGCGCTGCGCCACCGGCCAGCGTCGCCGAAAAGGCACCAGCCGCGCCATCCGCTTCGATACGAGCGCTGTCGCTCCCGGACGCGAGCAAGGCGAACGATGCGGATGCGGGGCCGTAGCGCGCGCCTCGCGGGCGTTCTGTCGCCGCTCGCGGTGCTGATCGCGTTGCACCCGTCGGCGCGCGCAGCCTCGACCAGCGAAGGCCGCTCGCCGACCTTCCCGACGCCGATCGAGCGAGCGTTCACCGGAGGTCTCGCCGTGCTCCGGGCGCCGGCAAGCACGATGATCCGAGTTCCTCGCTCCCGCTTCGTCGTGGGGTCGACTCCCGACCAGGTGCTCGCGGCGATGTTGAGCTGCTCCCGTGAGCCGCTCGCCTACCGCTGCAACGAGCGGTCGTTCTCGAACGAGCTCCCGGCAGAAACGGCCGCTTTGCCTCCGTTCTTGCTCGATCGCAACGAGGTGACGCGCGGGGATTTCGAGCGGTGCGTGGCGCGCGGCGCCTGCGAACGGCTCATGGACACCGCGCCCCTGGATCCGGCGGACGCCGATCTTCCCGTCACGATGGTGCGGGCCGAAGACGCCGAAGCGTACTGCCGCTCGCGCGGCGCGCGCCTGCCGAGCGAACGCGAAGTCGAGCGCGCGACCCGAGGCACACAGGGGAGGATCTATCCGTGGGGAAACCTCTGGAACGGCAAGCTCGCGAACCACGGGCGCCTCGGCCTCGATCCCTCCGATGACACGGACGGCTTCGCCGAACTCGCCCCGGTGGGCTCGTTCGCCTCGGGCCGCACGCCGGAAGGTTTCTTCGACCTGGCGGGGAATGCAGCCGAGTGGACGTCCGACGAATACGGTGAGCGGAGCGGCACCCCCTCGCCGGCCGCTGGCGGGGCGCGCGTGGTGCGCGGCGGCCACTACCTGAACGGCCATGCGTGGCTCAGAGGGGCGGCACGCGGCGCGCTGGCCCCCGGCGAACGAGCGCCAACGACCGGCTTCCGCTGCGCGCGCTCGGTCAGCGGGGGGAGATAGTCCGCCTGTCCGGCCGCGTACGACTTCCGGTGCACGAGCACACGCGCTTCGTGCTGGTGCGACCGCACTACCCCGAGAACGTGGGCGCCTGCGCGCGCGCGATCAAGACGATGGGCTTCGACGATCTCGCTCTGGTCCGCTCGAGTCGACTGGCCGTGCCGGAGCATCCGATGGCCTTCAAGATGTCGGTTCGGGCCTGGGACGTGCTCGAACGGTGCCGTCGTTACGACACCATCGATGCGGCCGTCGAGGGTGGAAATCTGGTGATTGCGACGAGCTCGCGACGGGGACTCGAGCGACCGATCACGCTCAGGGAAGCGGCAGCGCGGATCGTCGAGCACGCTGGCCGGGGCGAATCGACGCGGCTCCTCTTCGGCAACGAGAAAACGGGACTCACGACCGAAGACCTCGACCGAGCCGCGCTCAGGCTCCGCATCCCGATGGCCGGCGATCAGCCTTCGATCAACCTCGCCCAAGCCGTTCAGCTGGTCGCGTACGAGATCTTCGTGGCGGCGCTGGCGGCCCGCTCGAGCTCGCCATGACCACGCGCGGCGCCTGGTGGTCGCTCGTCGTGCTGCTCGGTTGCGGGGGGCCTCCCGCCGAGACCGCCTACACCCGCGCTATCTCCGCCGCCGGTGCCGCTGCCGCGCGCGGGCGCCACGACGAAGCCGGCGAGCGATACCTGGCTGCCGCCGCCGCAGCCAAGTCGCCGCGCGACCGGGACGAAATGACGTACCGCGCCGCCTCGGCGTTCGAGCGTGCAGGTGCCGACCACCGAGCCGCCCCGTTGCTCGAGAAGCTTGCGGCGGGAAAAGGCGAGCGCGCTCCCCGGGCGAGCTTCGACCACGCACGGCTCGTCGGGCGGCGGGATGCCGCCCGCGGCGACGCGCTCCTCGTCGCCGCCATCAAGCGCTTTCCCGACTCCGGACTCGCCCCGCAGGCCGTTCGGAGCCACCTCGCCCGACGCGATGCCGCTGACGGCCCGGATGGCTCGCTCCGCGCCATCGATGGCCTTCTGGCCGAGGTCGGTTCGACCGAGCTCGGCGAGACCCTCCGCTACGAGCGAGCGCGCCGGCTCGAACTTGCCGGACGCCACGAGCTCGCCCGGGATGCCTACCTCGAGACGGCCAAGCGTTACCCCTACCCGAGCGGCGCGCTCTGGGACGACGCCCTGGCGGGCGCTGCTCGGGCCGAGGAGAAGCTCGGGCGCCCGCGCGAAGCCATCCGAATCCTCGAGCGCCTGCTCGCCGAGCGCGAGCCGTCGAATATCGTCGGCAGCTACGAGCGAAGCCGGTACGCCCCGGCGCGCTTTCGCATCGCCGAGATCCAGCGTGACACGCTCGACGACCCCGCCGCCGCGCGCCGTGAGTTCCGGCGCGTCCACGACGACTTCCCGACCAGCCTGCTTCGTGACGACGCGCTCTACCAGGAGGCGCTCGTCGCTCGCGCCATGGCCGACGCCGACGGTGCCTGCGCGGCGATGGAGATTTTGGTGCGAACGCTGCCCGACTCGCGCTTCATCGGGTGCGCGCCCGGCCTGTGCCCCCGAATCAAGCCGCCCCCCGGGGCGCGTTGTCCGAGCCACGCCCTTCAGTCGTCGTCCTTGTCCTTTTCCTCTTCTTCTTCGTCGTCGTCGTCGTCGTCTTCGTCCTCGTCGTCCCCGTAGTCTTCGTCGAGGTCGTCCGCGTCCGCCGCGTCGGCGCCTTCACCCTCCTCGGGCTCTTCGCCCTCCTCCGTTTTCACGTCGGTCTTCAGATCGATCCCCACTTCTCCGAGCTGCGTCTCGAGCAGCTCGAGCAGCTCGTCCACGTCGTCTCCGCTCCACTCGTCGAGCACGTCGGTGAGAAACTCGTAGAAATCGCCATTGTCCAGGCGACGTTCGATCTCTTCGACTTGCTCCTCGGTGAAGGCTTCGAGGACGTCCTCGCGGAGCGATTCGGTATCGTCCTCCTCGATGGCTTCCTGAGCGGAAAGCCGGATCTGGCGCACGGCGCGTCGGTCGAGGTAGATTTCCATGTAGGATGCTTCCCTGAACTCGAGGGGCACTAAACCAGGGCTCGTGTCAGAGTCAAGACCGCTCGGAACGATCGGGCGACGAGCGCTTGCCACGCTCGGGTGCCTGGGCGCCTGGGTAGCGCCGCGGCCGGCCAGCGGGGTCGAGCGAGGCACGCCGAGTGACCAGGGACGCGACGCATTGCAGTTCGGTATGGCGTTCGCCGCCGAGACGGTCGCCGCTGCCGGTGACGTCTGCCCGGCCGGCGTCTCTGCCCCCTGCCTCCTCGGGTCGGGCGGCGGGGTGGGCGTGCGCATCGGCTACCGCGCCGGTAGGCCGTGGTACTTCGGCGGCGCCTACGAGTTTTCCCGGCACGAATCCTCGAGCCAGTTGCGGCTTGCCATCCTTCAGCAACTCCGCGGCGAGGCGCGCTACTATTTCGACCAGGGTCAACGCGTGACGCCCTTCGTGGCCGGGGGGATCGGGGCCCATGTATACGGCAGCGAATGGGGGGTGGAAACGGGCGGCCCGCTGGCCATGATCGGCGGTGGCGTCGAGCTCGAGCTCTCACCCAAGATGGTGATTGGGGCGGCGTTGCTTTACCGGATGCTCTTTCCTCGGGCGTTCACCGACAGCGCCGGGCAACGCCGAGCCGATGGCTGGCTCGGGTTCGGCCTCGCCCACATGGTCGGGCTCGAGTTCACGCTGGAAGTGCGGGATCCGTTCCCGCGCTTCTGAGCAAGTCGCGGACTTTTCTGGCGGCGGGATGGTAGCGTAGGCCGGCCATGGTGACCTGTGGGCGTTGCGGGCTCTTGAACCGTGAAGAGCTTCGCTTTTGCGCGGATTGCGGGGCGCGGCTCGGCGGAGCCGCTTCGCCCGCCCCGCGCTCGGTACCACCGCGTCCGGGGCCCACCACTGCAGTCGCCCCACCGCGCCCAGCGCAGCGGCCCGTGCTGCCGGAGTTCGATTTCGCGCCGCAACCCGCCGGGCCGCCCTCCGTTCGCTGCCCTGCCTGCGGCAAGGAGAACGAAGCGCACGGGCGCTTCTGCACGGAGTGTGGACACGTCCTCGACGGCGACCAACCGGCTGCCGCCGCGCCGCCGCCAGCCGCACCTCCGCCGATGGCTCCACCGCCCGTCGTCGTTCACGCGGCCGCACCACCCACTGCACCTGCCGCCGCTGAAGCGAGCGCTGTCTGCTCGCGCTGCCACGGGACCAACGCAGCCGGGATGCTCTACTGCCAGTTTTGCGGAGCGCGCCTGAACCCGGGGGTCAAAACCGGCCCGGGGCTCGAGGCCCCTCCCAAACCTCAGGTTTCGGCCAACGAGCCGCACGCCCGATTGGTGGTCATCGCCCAGGACGGAACACCCGGCGCGGAGTATCCGATCGCCGGCCCGCACGCCGAAATCGGGCGAACCGAGGGGACCATCGCCCTCGCGGGCGACCCCTACGTCTCGCCGCGTCATTTGCGTGTATCCCGGCGTAACGGCCGGTTTTTTGTGCGGGACCTGGAATCGGTCAACGGAGTATATGTGCGGCTGCGGGGCCCTGAGCTCCTTCGGCACGGAGACTTGGTCCTGATAGGACTCGAGGTGTTAAGGTTCGAGCTCGTGAGCGACGCGGAACGTGGGCTCGGCCCGGCAACGGAGCGGGGAACCCGTGTGTTCGGCTCGCCGGCGTTGACGCGTCACGCACGGCTCTGCCAGCTCACCGTGGAAGGCGTCCCCCGGGACGTCTATTACCTCTGTCGCGACGAGACGATCATCGGACGCGAATCAGGAGACGTTGTCTTCACCAATGATCCCTTCATGAGCCGCCGGCACGCATCCGTCACTCGCGACCCAGCGGTCGGGGCCTTCACCCTGACCGACCTAGGGTCCTCCAACGGCACCTACCTGGCGATCAGGGGTGAGCAAGAGGTCTCGAGTGGGGACCACCTGCGGGTCGGCCAGCACCTGTTCCGGCTCGACGTGAGCGGGGCACCACGATGAACGGTGCGCCGCCCCCCCGCTCGGAGATCCGGATGCGCCTGTTCGGGCGCACCGACGTCGGTCAAATCCGCGAGCACAACGAGGACAATTTCCTCGTTGCCGACCTGACTCGCAAAAGCCGAAGCCTCATGGAGGGGGACCGCGACCAGGTCGTAGGCGAGTGGGGCTCGGTGGCCGGCGTCTGCGACGGCATGGGCGGGGCTGCGGCCGGAGAGATCGCCAGCCAGCTGGCGGTCGACATCATCTACGAACGACTGCTGCAAGGTGAGCCACCCAAGGTGCACGACGATCTCGCTCGGCGTCTCGTCCATGCGGTCGAGGATGCCGGGGCACGGATCTTCAACGAGGCACGCGCCGACCGGACCCGACGCGGCATGGGTACGACCGCCACCATCGCTGCGCTGATGGATGGCCGTCTCTTCGTGGCACAGGTCGGCGACAGTCGTGCGTACGTGCTGCGCGCCGACCGCCTCGTCCAGGTGAGCCGCGATCAGTCACTCGTGAATCAGCTGATCGAGGCCGGCCAGCTCACTGAAGAAGAGGCCGAGACCTTCGAGCACAACAACATCATCCTGCAGGCCCTCGGCACGGCAGAGACGGTGCAGGTCGACCTCACCTACGTCGACCTGGCCCGGGGCGATCGCCTGCTTCTTTGTTCGGACGGCCTTTCCGGCATGGTGCGAACCGACGAGCTCCGAGAGGTGCTGGTGTCGCACGCCGACCCGCTCGAAGCGTGCCGCGAACTCACCGACCGGGCGAATCGCGCGGGCGGCCACGACAACATCACGGTCATCGTGGCGGACTTCGACGGCACAGGCCTTCCCGAGAAGCTCCCCGCCGAGGAACTCGTCTACAGAAAGTACGCCCTCCCCGACTACCCCGGGGAGCAGCAACGCGTGTCCGCCATCTCGGCCGACGACATTCAGACCGGCGTGCCGAGCGAAGAGGCCGCTCGCGAGTCGCGGCGCTTGAAGGTCGGCCACACCATGGTCGGCATTCAGTTCGCGCTGCCCGACGCCGGGCAAACGCCGGCCAGCCCGGCGCTCGAGCCCAACGATCCACGTCCGTTCGGCGGCCAGGACGAACCCGTGACCATCCCGGTGGACGGCCTTCCGCCGGCACTCGTCGGCGCCCTGGTGCTCTTCGCCATGGCGGCCGTCGCGGTGACCGGCTTCTGGCTGCTGCGCTGAGTCAGCCATGCGACGCGCGATCGAGAAGCTCACCTTCTCGCTGCTCTCGCTCGCGGTCGCTTCGCTCCTCACGTTCGTGATCCTGGCCCGCATGGCGGGCACTCAGGACGCCCGCGCCACGGCGCTGCCCCTGCTCTTCAACACCGCGCCGCACAACGTCCGCGACCTCGCGCTCGCGGCCGCCGACCAGGTCGCACGCGGAGGCCCCCTCGAAGCCGCCGGGAGGAGCGAACTCGAGCGTCTCGGCGGGGCGGCTTTCCCCCACGTGCTCCCGCACCTCGATGCGCTCGAGCCGGGAGCTCGCGGCCGCGTGGCGCTCGCCCTCGCTCCGGTCGTGCGACGGATGGGGGTGGCAGCTCCCGACGATATCGACACCCCGGAACGGGCGATCGGATTTTTTACTCGCTTCTGGCAGGACCGCAGCGCCGATTTTCGAAGCGCTGCGGTCAAGCGCAAGGTCTCGCGCCTTGCCGAACGGGCGCTCCCACTCCGCGTGAAGGAAGTGACCGAACTCGACACTTTCGCGCTGCCCGAGCTCCTCGTCGCGCTCGGCGCGGTGCGCGGCCCGGAGGACGTGCGGCGCATCGCGCGCCTTCTGCCGATCATCGCCCACACGACGAAGCTCGACGTTGCTCTCGCGTCGGATGCCCCGCTGGAGCGGGCGCGGGCTGTCGTGACCGAAGTGCGGCGCTTCGCCACGGAACACGGGGCCGATTTCGTCACGCTCGACGGCCCCGCCCGCGTCAGCGCCACCGTCACCCAGACGCGCTACTCTCGCTGGCTGTCGGCCACCGTCCGGGCGCTCGGCCCGAACGATCCTGACGGTAAGGCACTCGCTCGGGGGGTGTTCGCGGCGGCGGCGACCACGGTGCCGCTCGCGCTACTCGCGCTTGCGGGCGCGGTGGTGCTCGTCGTGGCGGGCCGCCGCGTGCTCAGGGGCGCCCGACGGGTCCGCGTTGCCGCCGTACTCGCGCTGCTCGCGGGTATCCCGGCGAGCGTGGTCGCTCTCGAGGCAAACGGAATCGGTCGCGTCCTGTCGACGGCGGCGCTGATAGTGGTCTTCGCGGCGGTCCTCGCCTTCGACCTGTGGGCGCACGGCGGGACGAGGTGGCGCGCCGCGCGAATCGCCGCCCGCGTGGGCCTGCTGATCCCGAGCGCACTGTCGGCGGAGCTCGCCGTCGAAGCGGTGCTCGGTCAAGGTCTCGGAGCCATTGCTCGGCGCGCGCTGGCCACGGGAGACATCGTCACCCTGATGTGGGCGGCGCTGCCGATCTCCGCCGGCGGCCTGGCCGGCGTGCTCATCGGTGATCTGGACCCACCGCGCGCGGGACGGGTTTCGAGCGCGTTCGAACCGAAGGAGCGACGCGCGCGGGTCCTCATCGCCCTCGCCGGCTGGTTCGCGCTGCTCCTGCTCGCGGCACTGCTCGGTCCGCTCCTCTTCGGCCCCTCGGCGCGAGCGCTCCGCGGAACGATCTTCGGCGCCTTCGTCACCATCGGCGTCGCCGGTTCGCTCGGCGTTGCCGTCGGTGTCCTCGCCGGCGGCCTCTCGCGGACGGCGAGCGCCGTGCTCGCACGCGGTCGCGAGATCGCCGGCGCGATGCCCCAGCCGCTCGTCACGTGCGTGGCGCTGACCTTCGGTGGCCTGATCGGCGCCGCCTTGATCGCCGTCCTGCGGGCGGCCGAGGTGGCGCAGTCGCTCAGCCGCCGTCTGACCGAGCGGCGACTGGAAGAGGGGCTCTCCGCCCCGAGCGTCGGCGGCACTCCGCTCGCGCCGTACCTACGGCGCCTGCTTCCCGACGCGGTCCGCGCGACCGCGGTGACGCTGGCGCTCTCCGTACCGTGGGCCCTCGGCCTCGAAGCTGCGGCGAGGGCACTCCACGGTGCAACCGCGCCGTCCCTGCTTGCGCTCGGGGCGGGCCCTCCGGGCGGTGAGACGCTCGGCGTGACGGTGCTCTTGTTCCTGGGCCTGCTCGGCGCGTCCGTGCTCGCCCTCGCTCTCGAGCTCTCCACCCGGGAGGCGTTCGGGGAAACGCCGAGCTCGAACGTCGTCTTGGCGCTCAAGCGGCGCGCCGGGGGCGCGAGCAGCCCGAGGATTACAGAGGCAGACGTGCGGTCCCTGGACGAGACCGATAGGGCTAGGTAAGGAGCGCCATGGTTCCCAGCGTTTCCGAGCAGGATTTCGAGCGCGAGGTGTTGCTCTCCGAACTCCCGGTGCTCGTCGAGTTTTCTGCGGAATGGTGCGGCCCCTGCAAGCTCGTCGCGCCGGAACTCAAGGCGCTCGCCGGTGACTTGGCCAACAAGGCCAAGATCGTGACCGTGGACATCGACCGTTCACCGATGCTGGCGCGGCAGCTCGGCGTGCAGTCGGTGCCGACGTTCGTGGTCTTTCATCAGGGACGGCCGGTCGGCGGCAAAGTCGGTGCGCTCAAGCGCGCTCAGCTCCGCGAAATGCTCGATCCGTTCCTGCCGCGCGCCGAGGGCGCTCTCAAGCCCGAGGAGTTGGTCCAGCTGCTGAAAGCCGGGCGCGTGAAAGCGGTGGACGTCCGTGAGCGCGCCGTCTTCGACCGCGCTCACGTTCCGGGCGCGACGAGCATCCCGGGAGACGAGATCGAGGGTCGCCTGGCCGAGCTCTACATGCTGGGCGCACCGCCGGTCCTTTACTGCCGTTCGGGCGATCGCTCCAAGGAGCTCATCGCCAAGCTCGCCGAACAGGGTGTGGCGGCAGCGTTCCTGGAAGGCGGTGTGCTTGCCTGGGAAGCCGTGGGGCTGCCGATGGAACGGCCCGACTGAGCCCGGGTTCAGGGCAATAAGCGGTCGTAGGCGGCGAGCGCCTCGGCCAGCACTTCACGCACCGGGACGCCCGAGCGAGCGGCCGCGGCGGCGCACGCGTCGAACTCCGGTTTGACCTGCGGCGCGCCGTACGGCCCCTCGCTGACCTTCACCGGGATTTGGCCGAAGCGCGTGTCGACTTCGACCACGCGGCGCGGCCTCTCGAGCCGCGAAACCGCGGTGCGCCGGACACCGAGACTGGTCGTTTCGCGGAGCATGCCCGAGGCAACCGCGTCGGCGTGCTCGGCACGACAGAGCGCCGACAGAAGGAGCCCCGGCCGACCCTTCTTCATGGTGACCGGCGTGGCAAACGCCTCGAGCGCGCCGAGACCGAGCAGCATTGCGATCGCGTGCGCGGCCAGCTCCCCCGTCATGTCGTCCACGTTCGCTTCGAGCACGCAGAGCTCGCCACCGGCAGCGCCTGCCGCCGCCGGCGTACCGAGCACGACGCGGAGCGCATTCGGCCGCCCGGGCAGTGCTCGCGTGCCGGCGCCGCAGCCGATCCGTTCGGGAATGACGGCAGGCCAGCGCTCGAAGCTCGAAGCGACGGTCGCGAGGATGGCGGCGCCGGTTGGCGTCACGTGCTCGCCGTCGAGATCGGCGGCGAACGTCGGCACGCCCCGCAGGCACGCGAGCGTTGCCGGAGCGGGCAATGGCAGCTCGCCGTGGGCCGTTCGGACGGAGCCTCGCCCTAGCGGCACCGGCGAAGCGGTCACTCGCGCGCCGAGATGATCGATGCAGGCGGCGGCACCGACGATATCGATCAGCGAATCGAGCGCGCCGACTTCGTGGAACGAGACCTCGCTCTCGGGTACCCGGTGGACCTCCGCCTCCGCGGCGGCGAGGCGGGCAAAAATGCGCTCCGACAGCTCACGAACCGACGGAGCCAGGCGCGACCCGGCGAGGAGCGCGCGCACGTCACGGTAGCGGCGCTCCGGCTGCGCTCCCTTGTCCTCGACGCTGAAGTGCGTCGCGCCGAGCGCTCCGGTTCGCGCGCGCGACAGGGTCAAGCGATAACCGGACACGCCGAGCGCGCGGGCGGCCTCCTCGACGACGGTGAACGGAACCCCGAGATCGACGAGCGCCGCCACCGTCATGTCGCCGGCAATCCCACTGCCAACGTCGAGGAACAGCAAAAGACCGTTGCCGGCGCCATGCGCCAGGGGTGGACGGTGCGCCTCGGCATCGCCGGGGAGAAGCGTCACCCGGGCGCCCGACGCCTTCGGCGCGTGATGGTGGTGCTCGTGGTCGTGGTCGTGGTCGTGGTCGTGCGAATGGTCGTGGTCGTGGTCGTGGTCGTGCGAATGGTCGTGGTCGTGCGCCATGCTCGGGGGTCGGGATGTTCGCGCGCTCACGCGAGCCCCGATTCGGCGTAGACCTGACGAATTGCGGCCATCGCCGCGCCGAACCCATTGTCGATGTTGACGACCGTGATCCCGGACGCGCACGACGTGAGCATGCCGAAGAGCGCCGTCAGGCCCTCGAGTGCGGCGCCATACCCCACCGACGTCGGTACCGCGATCACCGGCGCTCGCACCAGCCCTCCGACCACACTCGGCAAGGCTCCTTCCATGCCGGCGACGACGATCAGCGCACGGGCCCGGCGGAGCACGGGCACCGCTTCGAGCACGCGGTGCAGGCCGGCGATCCCCACGTCGACCACCCGCTCGCTCGGAACGCCCGCCGCGCGCAAGGTGACGAGCGCTTCCTCGGCAACGGGTAGATCTCCGGTGCCGGCCGTCACCACGACGACCGGCGCGCCCACGATCGGAGCCGGACGGTGCGGCAGGCCGAGCAGCGTCCTTGCTACGGCGTCGTGCTCGAGCACGGGAAGCGCCCGCCGTACGACCGCGGCGGCCTCTGCATCCACCCGCGTGGCGAGGACGTTGTGCCCCGCACCAAGCAAGCGTTCGGCAACGCCGATGATCTGCTCGGGTGTCTTCCCCTGACCGAGGATCACCTCGGGTAGCCCCTGCCGGAGCGCGCGGTGCTGATCCACCCTCGCGTACTCGACGTCCTCGAACGGCAGCGTGGCGAGCTCGTCGAGCGCGCCCGCCGGCGCGAGGGCGCCGGAGCGTACCCGCTCGAGAAGGGCGAGGAGGCGGTCGGGGCTCACGGTGACGGACCCCTAGCAAACCGGCCTCTCGCCGTCGAATCGGCAGGCTCCACGGACGATGGCACGACGGCTTGCCGCCCGGAGCCTAAGCAGCGAAAGATGGCTGTCACATGGTCCCGGCTCCGCTCATCGGCTTCACGCTCGGCGTGCTCTTCGCCTGGCTCGGTCGCGACGATATCGCCCGCGGCGCTCCGGGCAGCCTTTCGTCGCGATCCCTCGCCGTCGTATCGCTCTACGCGCTCTTCGCCTTCGCACCGGCGTGCGCGATCTTCCTGGTGCTCGAGCCGGACTGGGCAGGTGCCTACCTGTTCGACGGTGGGCGCGCGCGCCTGCTGCAGGTCGCCGGCGCGCTGCTCGCTCTCTCGAGCGTTCCGGCGGGCTTCGTCCTCGCCGCACGCCCGACCCGCGCGCGTCGCCCCGGCGAGATCGTTCGCCTTGGTGCCGCCTCCGGGCTATCGGCGCTGGCGCTGACGCTCGCGCTGTTTCCGCGCCTCTCGGTGCGCGCGAGTTACGCGCAGTATCACGGCGACTTCGGCACCGAGCCGGTCGCGGGCTCGGCGCTCGGCTGGACCCTGTTCTGGGTGCTGTTCGTCCTGGGTCTGGCGACGGCCTACACGGGAGCCGCGCTTCGGCGCCTAAGCTGATCCCGGTCGACACGGCGGCGGCCGGCTCCGCCGGGCATTTTCGCGCGCGTCTCGGATCTGGTACGACAGACGCGATGCCGGACGATCGCGACGACCGCCTGCTCGCCCTGGCGCGGCGGGTGGTGAAGAGTGCTCTCGACAAAGGTGCGACCGTCGCCGAGGCGACCGCTCGCGGCGGGTTCGAGCTCAGCGTGCGCGTGCGGCTCGGCAAGGCAGATCTGGTGGAGGAAGCCGGCCACCATAGCGTGGCGCTCCGCGTGATCCGCGACGGCCGCGTTGCGGCCACCAGCACGAGCGACCTCGGTGACGGCGGCATCGAACGCATGGTCGAGGACGCGCTCGAACTCGTCGAACTCGCCGAGCCGGACCCCGCCGCAGGCCCAGCCGACCCCGGAGACCTCGCGAAGCCCCCCTACCCCGAGCTCGATCTGTACGACCCCGCCGTGGCCGAGCTCGACGGCGGCGTGGCGCTCGAGCGAGCCCTCGCCGCCGAGCGCGCTGCCCTGACCTTCGATCCTCGACTCACCCTGAGCGAGGGTGCGACCTTCGCGCGTTCGGACTCGGTCGGCGCACTCGTGCTCTCCAACGGATTCGAGGGCGTTTCGCGCGGCACCTACGCCTCGCTTTCGGTCGCGCCGGTGGCCGAAGACGACGGAGGCAAGAAACGCCGCGGCCATTACTGGACCGGTTCGCGCCACGCGAGCCTGCTCGAAGATCCGGAGAGCGTCGGTCGTGAGGCCGCGCGTCGCACGCTCGACAAGCTCGGCGCGAAGAAGGTACCCACCACCGAGGCGCCGGTCGTGTTCGACCCGGACGTCGCTCGCTCGCTGGTCGGGAGCTTCGCCGGCTGCATCATGGGCGGGTCGATCTGGCGGAAGTCGAGCTACCTGCTCGAGCGCGAAGGGACGCTGGTCGCGAGCCCGCTGGTCTCGATCGTCGACGATCCGTTGATCCCGAGGGCGCCGGGCTCGCGCCCCTACGACGGAGAAGGGCTACCCTCGCGCCGAAACGCGGTGGTCGAAGCCGGTGTCCTTCGCACCTTCCTCCTCGACTGCTACTCCGCACGAAAGCTCGGACGGCGCTCGACCGGCTCGGCCGGGCGTGGTGGCGGAAGCCCCGGCCCGGGCACGACGAATCTCCACCTTCTGGCCGGCGCCACGCCGCCGGCCGAGATCCTCGGTTCGACCGCACGCGGGCTGTACGTCACGGATCTCATGGGGTTCGGCTTCAACCCGGTCACCGGTGATTTCTCGCGAGGGGCTTCCGGATTCTGGATCGAGGACGGCAAACTCGCATTCCCGGTGAGCGAAGTCACGATCTCGTCGACGTTGGACGCCATGCTGAAAGGCATCGACGCCGTGGGCACCGATCTCGAGGCAAAGACCGCCACCGCAGCGCCGACCCTCCGCATCTCCACGATGACGATCAGCGGCGCCTGAACCGCGCAGGCCTCCGCGATCCCGGTCAGCGGTTGCCTCTAGGAATCGCCCGCGGTGTTCGGCGCACCGGGCGACGCCCCCGGCGCAGCATGAACGGCGAAGGAACCCTTCTCACCGTCGGGCGCATCCACACGGATCCGCGCCAGGCTCTGACCCGGGTCAGCGGCGGCGAGCGCGGGAAACCGCGAGAGGACGACCCCTTCGCGATCGACGAGGCGTAGCGGCTCCCCGGCGTTGCTCAGCCCCCGAGTGCCGACGGCAGGCAACCGAACGATGGGCACGCCCGCTGGCGGCGTGAGATCGAGCTCCGGGTCGGGGGCATAGTCGTCGCCGACAAGCAGGACGAACCCTCCGGCCGGCAGTTCGTGGGCCGGCAGCACGGTAGTGCCACCTGAATCGATGAGCCCGAAGCCGCCGAGTTCTACCGCCCCGCGTCCATCGTTGTAGAGCTCGATCCACTCGCCCGCTGCCTCGGGGCCAACGGGGTTCGACAGCACCTCGTTGATCACGACGTGGATCGCGCTCGGCGCGAGCGTGAACGTCGTCTCGACGACGCTCGCACGGCCGTCGAGGTCGAATGCCGTCGCGACCAAACGCTCGGCCCGACCCGGTTCGAAGCCGCGGAGCACGAGGCTCGCGCCCGGGCTCGCCACGCCGAGGACGGCGCCTGGCTCGCTCACTGCCCAGAACGAAGGGCCGCTCGAGGCTCGCAGCACGACGCGATCGTCGCCGACCAAGGCGCACGCCGGGCCGAGTGGGGATTCCACAGCGTCGCAGGAACTCTCGCCCGGGTCCGACCGCGTCACGATCAGCGCCTTTGGCTCGAGGCCGACACCATCGACGACGGCGGGGGGCAGTAACAAACTGCCCTCTGCGACCTCCACCACCGGTTCTACGCGTACGCAGGCGTCGGCGAACCGCCCCGCATCGTCGAGCCCGCGCCGAATCGTGGCCTCGAGCCCTTGTGGCGCAAGCTCCACGGTGACGCCCTGGATGGCGCTGGCGTCCGGACCGCAGTGAATCGAAAGCCCGCGGCCCGTCTCGAGGTCGGGCGGCGGCCAGGTGCGCTCGAGCCACGGGACCAGTGACGGATCGACGGTGACCTCGGCGAGTAGGCCGAGCTCTGGGGTGGCAAGCGAGACAACCCCGGCGGGGAGCGCGCGTACCGGTGCGACGACGACATCGGGCGGCTCCCCCCAGACGAGGCATGGGATTTCGCGCTCGAGCAGCGTACCGGGGAGATCCCGCTTTCGGATCCGCCCGAGCTGGGAACTCGAGAGGGAGCCGGCAAACAGACGAAAATCAGCCAGCGGCGCCGCCGTGACGGCACCCCGCACCCGCAGGCGCATGACGGCGGGAGACACCGCGGCGCCGCCGAGGGGCTCCGTCTCGACCGGGAAATCCCCGCTGCCTCGCGTCCGCGGCACCTCCCAGTCGGGAGCGCACGCGGCGAGTGCGAAACCAATCAGGGCACGACGCATGCCCTCTCCGTCGGTCCGGCCCGGGGGCTGGTTTCGACCCCACGCGCCGATTTGGAAGACGAGCCCTAGCCGCCCTTCTTGTCGCCGTCGTCGTCGTCCTCGTCGTCGTCGTCCTCGTCGTCGTCGTCCTCGTCGTCGTCGTCGTCGTCGTCGTCGTCGTCGTCGTCGTCGTCGTCCTCGTCGTCGTCGTCGTCGTCCTCGTCGTCGTCGTCGTCGTCGTCGTCGTCGTCGTCGTCGTCGTCGTCCTCGTCGTCCTCGTCCTCCTCGGACGGGTCGTCGTCATCGGGCTTCGACTCGTCAGCATCCTCGGTCTTCTCACCCTCGCCTGCCGGAGCGAGGTCTTCGGCCGCTGGTGCCGCCCCGGTCCCCCTGTCCGTGACGAGCTCCGTCGGATCCTCGGGAGCGGATTCCCCGAGCTCAGCCTCGAAGATCTGGCGCGACTCGTCGCTGAGCTCCGTGTACTCGCGGAGCGTCGGCAGGTCGCGAAGGGACTTCAGGCTGAACGCTTCCAAAAACCCCGGCGTCGTCCCGTAGAGCATCGGGCGCCCTGGCTCGTCCTTCTTGCCGATGATGCGCACGAGATCGCGCTCGAGCAGCCCCTTCAGCACCGGACCGGAGTCGACGCCCCGCACGTCGTCGACCTCGGGCCGCGTGATCGGCTGGCGGTAGGCGACGATGGCCAGTGTTTCGAGCTGAGCCCGGGACAGCCGCACCGGTCTGAGTGAAAGGTAGTGGCGCACGCGCTCGGCGTACGTCGGGCTGGAGCGGAAGGTGTAGCCGCCTCCCACCTCGTCGAGGCGAATGCCGCGACCCTCGTAGTCGCGCCGGATCTCCTCGAGCAGCTCGGCCGCGCGGGCGCGGTCGATGCGCGCCCCGCGCGCGACTTCCTTCAGCTCGAGCGGACGATCGGAAACGAAGAGCAACGCCTCGATCAAGCCCTTGAGGAATGCCCCGGTTTGCTCGATCGAGCCCTCGATCGCCGCCGCCTCGTCACCGGCGTCCTCCTGGCTCGGCGCCTCTTCCTCCTCGGCAGCCTGATGAGTGTTCTGTTCTTCGACCATCACGCGTTTTCCTTGTTCTCTCCTGAAACGTCCGACTCATCGTCCTGCACGGCAAGTTCGACCTCGATCGGGCCCAGGGGGTCGTCCTGGAACAGCCGGGTGAGTCGCAGGCGGGTCATTTCGAGCAGCGCGAGGAACGTGATGATGAGCTCTGCGCGCGACGACTGACCTTCGAAAAGCTCGACGAACCCCACGCGCGTCTTCGCTCGCAAGAGCTCGGAAAGCTGGTTGATCCGGTCGGTGATGGAAAAACGCTCGAGGTCGATCTCGTGATCGACCGAGGCCTTGACCCGTGAAAGCACGATCTGAAAGGCGTCGAGCAGCCGGAAGAGGCTGAGGCCGGCGATCGGTGCCGCCGCCTCGGCCTCGGAACCGGGGACCCCGCGCAGGAACACGTCGCGACCGAGGACCGGAGACCCGGCCAACTGCTCCGCCACGTGCTTGTACTTCTGGTACTCGAGTAGCCGGCGAACGAGCTCGGCGCGCGGGTCGAGTTCGGGCTCTTGCTCGTCGTCCTGGTCCGCTGGCGGTGCGGGGAGCAGCATCTTCGACTTGATGTGAGCGAGGGTCGCCGCCATCACGAGATACTCGCTCGCGACGTCGATGTTGAGCTCCTGCATCAACGTCACGTACTCGACGAACTTTGCCGCCACGAACGCGATGGGGATGTCGAAAATGTCGAGTTCGTGTTCCTCGATCAGGTGGAGCAGCAGATCGAGCGGACCTTCGAAGGTCGGGAGTGCAACGTGGTACCCGCCGCCGTCGGGTTTCGGCGCGCCGCCTTCCTCACGACCCGGAGCCACCACGTCCGGCGGGGCCGCTGCTGGGCTCTCCGCGTCGGGAAGGGGTGGCTCACTCATGGCCGGCGGAGCCTAGTGACGCGCCCGCCGAGCGCCACCACAAAAGTAGTCCATGGAGAATTCGGCCCCTGTGCGCCGAAACGGCCGAACCCGCGCGAAACCATCGCGTTTTTTTGTACTTTGCGCTATCCTAGAGCGGCCTGCTGAGGCTCCTATGGCCGAGCCCTTACGGCGCTGCGCAAAGTGCGGGGCGGCCTACGCCGCGGTTGTACCGTTCTGTCCGCTCGACGGCGCGCCCGTCACGACGCGTCCGAGCGACCCGAGCCGCGATCCCTACCTCGGGATTTCTCTCGGTGCCGACCTTCGCATCGAGGCTCTGATCGGGGTTGGCGCGATGGCCAGCGTGTACGCCGCGCATCAGTCCGGCGTCGAGCGTAAGGTGGCGGTGAAGATCCTGCACCGCGAGCTCTGTCAGAACCCGGTGCTCGTCGCACGCTTTCAGCGTGAAGCGCGGGCGGCCGCTCACCTCCGTCATCCGCACGTGGTCGAGATCGTAGCGCTCGGCACGGTGCCAGACGGAAAGCCGGAATCCGGCGGCGAGCCCTACCTGGTGCTCGAATACCTCGAGGGGCTCAGCCTGCGCTCGGCGCTGCTCGCCGCGCGCGGCGCGCTCCCCATCCATCGCGCCCTCCACATCGTCTTGCAGATCTGCGACGCGGTCGGGGAAGCCCACGAGCACCGCATCGTTCACCGCGATCTCAAGCCCGAGAACGCGATGTTGGTTCGGCGGGGGAGCGACGCCGACTTCGTCAAACTCCTGGATTTCGGGCTATCCCGCTGGAACGATCAAGGCGGCTCGTTCGAAACCCAGGCCGGCTCCATCCTCGGCACCGCGCGTTACCTTTCGCCGGAAGGCGCACGGGGCGAACCGGTGGGACCCGAAGGCGACGTGTACTCGATCGCGACGATCCTTTTCGAGTGCCTCGCCGGGCGCACTCCGTTCGACGGTGACAAGCCGGTTGCAATCCTGGTCGATCAAGTCAAACGCGAGGCACCGGACGTGCGCTCCTTCGAGCCCGCACGCGCCGTCGGCGCGCCGCTCGCTGCCCTGCTCGCGCGGGCGCTCTCCAAAGATCCCCGCGAGCGCCCATCCGACGCGCGTGCGCTCGGTCGCGCAATCGCCCGGGCGGCCGTCGAGTGTGGCATGTCGCCGGGCGACATCTTGCCGAGTCCGACGCTGCTCGGCGGCGTCGCGGCAGCCGCGCCCGGCGATCCCACGAGGGTGCTCGGCTCGTTCGACGGTGGCTCTTCGCCGCTGCGAACTGACCCGGAAAAAGCGCGAGAACCCGAACCCGCCATGGCGCGCGAAACCTCGCCGGCACCCACCCCCCTGCGCCCTGCCGGCATCGTGCTTGCTTGCTTCGTGATTGGCGTGCTCGGTGCCATCGCGATCGCCACCCAACTCGGCGGGTGCGGGAGCGCATGGCCGTGAGGCTTCGCTTCGCCGTCGTCGCATCGGGACTCATCCTCGCTGCATCGATCGCAACCGCTGCCTCCGCGCGCGCCGACGCACTGCCGAGCCGCAGCTCGGATCCTGACCCCGAGCGCTTGCTCGAAGGCTTTGCCGCCGTCGACCGCCCGATGGGCATCGCCGAAGGCAGCGTCGGCGTTCTGACGTTGCCTCGGGCCGAGGTCTGCGCCGATCGGACGTTCGGCTGCAGTCAGGGCGACGTGAGCTTCGCCGTCGAGGTGTGGCAGATCTACCGCTTCACTCGACGCTTCGCCTTCGGTGCCGGCGCCCTGCTGGGCCTGATCCCCACCGCGCAGCCACAGCAGGATCCGGAGGCCGTCGCGCGCGATCACGAGCGAAGCTACCTCACGCTCGAGGGCTCGTTCCGGTACTACCCGTACGTCGGTGAATCCCTGGAAGCTTGGCTCGGCGTGACCGGCGGCGGCGTGGTCGTCAACGACAGCTTTCAGGTGGAGGACGACAACGACGACCGCGCGCTCCTTGGAAACCAAGGAGTCACGATCCGAACCGAGGGGGGGTCGCTCGGCGCGGCAACCGGCTTCGCGTACCGCCTGAGCGACCATTTCTCGTTCGGCGGCACGCTCCGCTACACGACCTGGTTTCTGCCGAACGAACCCGCCACCGATCCCTTGGGCAGTGAAGCCTCGCTCACGGGGCGAAACGTCGTTCTCTCCGCCGCCTTCGGCCTCGCCTACCGCGTGTCACTCTGAGCCTCACGGCGGACGCGCTGCGAGCAGCACCAACAGCTCCACGATCCGATCGAGCGAGAGCCACAGCAGCACCAGCAACGACAGCGACCTGAGCGGCAGGAGCATCGAAAACACATGCGCGGGACTCGCCGAGCGTGCGACGAGCCCGGCCCCGAGCTCGACGACGATCGAGCCCGCAACGAGCGGCGCGGCAATGGCCACCGCGACACCCATCGACTGCGCCAGGCGTTCGGCGGCAACGCCGAAGCTCGCGGACAAGCGGGGTTCCGCGAGGGCAGCGGCGAGCCGGGTCGCTCCGCCCGCCTCCAAGAACGAAAGTGCCACGAGCAGGCCGAAGAGCGCCGCGAGCGGCGTCGTCGGTTCGTCGAAGAGCGGCGTGTCGGTACTTTCCTGGCCCCCCCGCAAGTTGTCGATCAACCCGCCCGCCATGATCGCCGCCCAGAGCAGCGCAGCGGACGCGAGCGCGACCGGCAGCCCGCTCCCGATCTCGCGCACGATCGCAAACGGCAACGAGGTACCGTCGAGCGCGAGCGCCCGGAGTGACGGAGCGACGGCGATCGCCATGACGAGCGCGAGCGCCACACGGATCGGAAGTGCCACGGCTCCGAGGCCGAAAGCCGGCACGATCGTGACGAGTGGCAGCGCGCGCGCCCAACCGAGAAGGACGGCGCGAGCGTCGGATCCGAGTGCGGCCTCGAAAAGCTCGAACAGCTGAACCAGACTCGGCATCGACGACGGCTCCGGCCCTGGAAAGCACCTATTTCGAGCACAGCTGGCACGCTCCGGCGACGGACGATTTGACGGCCCACGCGGACGCGCGCTAACCGTTCGTGCCCGGAGGAGCCGCTCCGCGCTGTTTTCCGACGCAGACGGATACCGATGAGCCTGGATCTTTCGACCGTGGGTCACCAGACCCAGCCGTTCTCCTTCGAATACGACTGGAAGACTGTCGTCCTCTACGCGCTCGGCGTCGGGGCAACGCGAAGCGAGCTCGACTTCCTCTACGAGGCCCGAGGTCCGCGAGTGCTCCCCACCTTCGCGGTCGTGCCTAGTTATGCAGCGGTAGCGGCACTGTTCGAGAAGACGCGCGCCGACATGACCCGCCTCGTTCACGGTGGGCAGACGATCCGCCTCCACCGGCCGATCCCCCCCGCGGCGCGCCTCGAAACCACCGGTCTCGTGAAGGGGATCTACGACATGAAGAAGCTCGCCCAGCTCGTGATCGCGACGACGACCACGTTCGCCGGCGAGCCTTGCTTCGAGACCGAGTGGTCGCTCCTCGTTCGCGACGCGGGTAATTTCGACGGTCCGCGGCCGCCCAAGGCGGACGTGCCGCGCATTCCCGATCGCGACCCGGATTTCACGGTGGTGTCACCGACCTCGCCCGAGCAAGCCCTCCTCTACCGGCTCTCCGGCGACCTGAACCCGCTGCATGCCGATCCCGAGTTCGCGCGCGCGGTGGGCTTTGCCGACGGACCGATCCTCCACGGTCTTTGCACGTTCGGCATCGTGGGCCGCGCTCTGATTTCCGGAGTGGGCGGAGACGAGCGCTCGATCCGTGCCTTTGGTGCTCAGTTTCGCCGGCCGGTGTGGCCGTCAGAGCCGATCAGGACGACGGGCTACGTGCTAGAAGGCGGTCGCGTTGCCCTGGAGGCTTTCGCGGGCGAAAAGCCCGATCCGGTCATCACCGGCGCTTGGGCTGAGGTTTCTCCGATTCGAGGAGCGTGAAGTTCGCATGGCTGACGAAGACAAGAAGGTTCATTCCCTCCCGGCACCCCCGACCGACGAGATCGACGAGGATTGGGGCTCGAGCGGCGCCGCCGCGCCTACCCCGAGCAAGGCGGAGGGCAAAGGTTCCGAGTCCAAGAAGCCGGCGGAGAAATCCGCGGCTCCCCAGAAGAAGGCCTCGCGGCGAGACGAGGACGACGACGACGACGAGGAGGACGACGACGACGAGGATGACGACGACACCGAGGACGACGACGAGGATGACGACGACGACGAGGATGACGACGACGACGACGACGAGGAGGAAGAGCCTCGGCGTAAGGCGCACTCGGCAAAGCGCAGCGCGAGTCCATCCACGGGAGGTTCATTCGACGACCTGATCCCGGACTGGGCGCCGTGGGCGACCCTCGGCGGGTTGCTCCTCTTCGGTTTCCTCGGTGGCGTCGGCATCCTGCCGATCAGCTGCAACCTGACGCCTGCCGCAGCTTCGGCGACACCACCGGCCACCCCCGCCCCCACGACCACTGCCGCGGCCACGGCTCGTTCGACGGCGAGCGCGCGAACGCCGCGCCCGCAGCGACCCGAGGACGGCGAGATGGTCGCTGCCTCCCACCTCCTCGTCTCGTACAAGGGCGCGTTGCGCGCCCAGCCGAGCGTGACGCGCACCAAGGAGGAAGCCGAGAAGCGCGCCAAGGAGGCGCTCGCCAAGGCCAAGAAGGGCCAGGAGTTCGAGAAACTCGTGGCTGAATACTCGGACGAGCCGATGGCAGCTCAGCGCGGAGGGAAACTTGGTAAGTTCTCCCGCGGCAACATGGTGAAGGAATTTTCCGACGCCGCGTTCGCGCTCAAGGTCGGGGCACTGTCCGGTATCGTCGAAACGAAGTTCGGCTACCACGTGATCAAGCGAACCGAGTGAAACGAGCGTCTAGGCTTTCCCTGCCGGCCGTCCTTTCGCTCGTGGGTTGGACGCTCGCTGCGAGCGGGTGCGTGGTTACGACCTTCGAGGGGCCGGGCGAAGCGCCGCGCGTCCCGCCGCCGCCGGAGCGCCCGAACTCGTCGGCCGGCCAGGGTGACGGAACCTTCGCCGAGATGCCGGCCCAGAACGAGGGCGAGGTCCGCGCGCGCCACCTGCTCGTGCAATTCGTCGGTTCCGAGCGCGCCGGTCCGGCGATCAAGCGGACGCGCGACGAAGCGAAAGCGCGCGCTGAAGAAGCGCTGGCGAGGGCGCGAAAGGGCGAGGATTTTGCGGGCCTGGTCAAGGAGTACTCGGACGAACCCGGCGCGGGGGAACGCGGCGGCGACCTCGGCCGTTTCAACCGACGCATGATGGTGAAAGAGTTTTCGAACGCCGCCTTCGCTCTGGAACCGGGCGCGATTTCCGAGGTCGTCGAGACCGCATTCGGCTTTCACGTCATCCAGCGCACGGAGTGACGCACCCGCGAAGCGGGTGAGGGGGAGCACCGGCATACCTGCCGGTGCGGGGGCGGAAACGCCCCCAGAAACAGAGCTAGAGCTGCGCTGCGAAGCAGCGCGCGTGGCGAAGCCACGCCTCGGAATTGGCAAAGCCAATTACGAGATATGCTCTAGTCGCGAAGCAAGTGCTTGGCGATCACCATGCGCTGGACCTGGCTCGTCCCCTCGCCGATCTCGCAGAGCTTCACGTCCCGGAGGAAGCGCTCGATCTCGAATTCGCGGGTGTAGCCGTAGCCACCGTGGATCTGCAGCGCGTCGTTGCACACTCGCGTCGCCGCCTCGCTGGCGAACAGCTTGGCGATCGACGCTTCCTGGGTGTAGCGCTGACCGCGATCGGCAAGCCAGGCGGCGCGGTGGACGAGCAGCTCGGCGGCATCGAGTGTCGTCTTGGCGTCGGCGAGCATCCACTGCACGGCCTGAAACTCGGCGATGGGCCGGCCGAACGCCGCTCGATCCTTCGCGTACTTGATCGCCAGCGAAAGCGCCCCGCGACCGAGTCCTAGCGCCATCGCGGCGATCGAGATGCGCCCGGTGTCGAGGATCCGCATCGTGTCCCGGAACCCCTGGTCGACGTCGCCGAGCCGCTCGCTGTCGGCCACGCGCACACCGTCCAGCGTGACCTCCACGGTGTCGCTCGAGCGGCACCCGTACTTCTTGAGCTTCTTGCTGGCGGAATAACCCGGAGTGCCGGTGTCGACGATGAACGCGCTGATCCCCTGCTGGGGCGGCGCCGTCGGGTTGGTTCGCGCGAGTACCACGCAGAACCCCCCGACCGAGCCCTGGGTGATGAACATCTTCGTTCCGTCGATGATCCAGTCGTTGCCCTCGCGCCGCGCGGTCGTTCTGAGCGCCGCGGCGTCCGACCCCGAGCCGGGCTCGGTGAGCGCCCACGCCGCGAGGCAGTCACCACTGACGGCACGCGGGAGATAACGGCGTTTCTGCTCCTCCGTACCCACCGACAGGATGTGCCCGAGGCCGAGTCCGTTGTGGCTCGCCACGGTCAGCGCGAGTGAGCCGTCGACGCGCGCGCACTCTTCGACGGCGATCGCATAGGCGGTGATGTCGAGCCCGGAGCCGCCGTAGGCCTCCGGCACGCGAATGCCGAGCAGCCCGAGTTCCGCGAGGCGCGGCACGAGTTCGCTCGGGAAGCGCTCTTCCTCGTCCCACTTCGCGGCGTGGGGCCGCACCTCCCGCTCGCAGAAGTCGCGAACCATCGATCGCATGAGCGCGTGTTGTTCGGAATGGTCGAAGTCCACGAGAGGATCCCTACCAGCTTTGTACGGCCATTGATCAGCGCGCAGAACCCCCTGCCCCTCCCGAGGGGGTGACACGCTTGGGCGGGCGGTCGAGTAGCGCCTTCACTCGCGGCAGGTTTCGATCCGGAGGCTTGGCCGAGCGGCGCGCGGTCTTCGCGGGAACCGCCGCGCCGACGCCGACCACCACGCCGTCCCGGCGGCCGAAAACCCACTCGACCGGCTCGGGCCCGTCCGTGAGCCTGAACCGGACGGCATCGTAGGGCGCGTGCTTGATCCGTCGCGCTCCGTCGACCTTTCTGAGCGTTTCCATCACGTCGTCCGCCGCGTCGGCGTCGCCCCTGATCAGCGCCACGACCTCGTATCGGCGCCCGGGCTCCTCGTAGCGGGCGCGAGCACCACGGCCCACACCGGTGATGCCGAGCAGATCGAAGCCATCGTACCGGAGCGAGAGCGGAACGCGGTCCGCTTCCGGCAGCAGCGACAGGGCCGGCGGCGGGACGCCCGCGGGAAGGCGAGCGACGACCGCGCGCGTGAGTTCCGGCAACCTGCGCGCCGTTTCCTTCGCCAGATCGGCCGGCGCCAGGCGTTCGTTCGCAAGCCCGGCGTGCACCATCCTCGCCCCCCGCACGACGAGAACGTGCGTATCGCCGAGGACGCCGAGATCAGGCCCCTCGAGTCGCCCTACCGGTTCTCCCACCTCGAGGTCCGTCGCGATCCGCTCACTCAACGCGGCGAGCGCGAGCTCCGCATCGTCGAACTCGAGAACGCTCAGCGTCGCCTGCGCCGGCGAACCGCCCGCGTCCGCATAGCGAAGCGTCACCAGCCGGCGAAGGCCGAAGCGCTTCAAACGGTCGCAGTCGATGCCGAGCGCCGCGCAGGCTGCGTCGAGCGGCGGATCCCCGACCTTGCCGTGGCGGCCGATCTCGGCGTGGCGATCGACACAGAACCCGCCAGCGGACAGCGGAAGGAAGGCGGACTCGCCGTCACCCTTCGCCTCGATGGCCCTCGCGCATGGCGTGGCCGGCTCCGGAGGCGCGCTTGACGATGAAACGGGGGCCTCGCGACGCTCGGCCGGACCCCGACAGGCGGCCACCACGAGCAGTGCGAAAGCGAGGTCCGAGCGCACCCCCCTTTCTCGTCCGGTCACCCGGTGCCCCGCAACCGTTTCATACAGTCGCAATCGTTACCGCCCCGAGGCCGGGGACCTCAGCAATATCACCTTTTAGATCAAGTACTTGGAGAACCGAGTCTCGGCATGCCCTTTGCTGCATACCGGATCGGGTTCCCCTGTCCCCTTTGCCTACATCTCGCACCAACCAGCGCGGTTTCACGCTGATCGAGCTCATGGTCGTGGTGGTCATCATCGCGGTCCTGGCGGTCATCGCGGTCCCCCTGTTTGCCCAGCGGTTCCGGCAGGCGCGCGTGCTGCAGGGCGCGCAGACCATCGCCGAACTTTACCGCGGTGCTCGCGCGCGGGCACTCGGGCGCGGCGCCGCCATCGTCGTGACGCTGACCCCGAGTGCTACGGCGGGCCAAGGCACCGTTGACGTGCTTGAAGGCGTGCAGGGAACCGCCGCTTCGATCAACGCGGAGGAGGCAGAGTGCGACAACCGCCCGACGCGCGGCTGCCTGGCCAACAACTGGACTCCCCTCGTCGGTGCCAACGTCGGCACCTCGCGCGTCGTGACCAACGCGGTCGTGCCGTACGACGTGGTCACCACGGCGTCCTGGGGGCCGGGGACGCCCGTGAACGCGGGCACGGGATTGAGCGTGTGCTTCAGCCCTGGGGGCCGCGCGTTCGTCAACCCCTCGGGCGTCTGGGCGCCGGCAAGCTGGCAACCGTTCAACGCCCCGCTCGTCATCGACGTCGCGGGCCAAGGCCGCACGCATCGGGTCGTCGTGCTCCCAAACGGTACCGCGAGGCTCGGCCTATGACCTCGCGACGCACACGTGGCTACACGGTGGTCGAGCTGATGATGGCGCTCGCGGTGTTCACCACCGGGATCACCGGCGTCATTGCCATGCAGCGCGCGACGGTCGCCGCCAACCGCCTGGCCAAGAACATCACCGTCGCGAGCGGCATTGCGGACGCTTGGCTCGGGCAGCTCGCCACCGACGCCGCCCAGTGGCGCAGCAATCTCGTGGGCACGATCTGGCTCGGCACGGTGAACGTCGCGAACATGAACGGCGCCTGGCAGCTCCCCGCCTGGAACACTGGGCGCGATTTCGGGCCCGGCTTCGACCCACTCGGCGCCCCCGGAGCCAACAATCGCGATTTCTGCGCTCACATCCGGCTCACCTGGTTCTACCTCGACGGCTCGGGTGTCGGCGGCGACCCGGGCAACGGCTTGATCCGTACCGAGGTGCGGGTGTTCTGGCCGCGAGACGGCGTCACCCGGGTGGCGAACGACTGCACGAACGCCACGCCGGCCACGATCAACGCGGTCACCGCTGCGATCGCCTCCGGCGAGTATCACGTGGTCACCCAGGCGAGCGCGGTGCGACAACCCTCGGGGATGTGGTGATGGGCGCCCGGCGGCACTCCACCCGCTACGGGAACGCGTTCGGGCGTCGCGGCTTCACGCTGGTCGAGCTGATGGTCGCGCTCTCGGGCGGCCTGTTCCTCTCGGCGGTCGTGTTCGCCCTCTCGCGCGACACGACGCGTTTTTATCAGCGCGAGTCTCGGGCCGCGAGCGCCACGTTCGCGGGCCTCGTCGGCTTCGAACGCCTGAAGAGCGACATCCGCCGCGCGGGCTACCTGTCCACGCCGAACATCCAGCTGGATCCGCGCCTGGTCGCACCCCCGGGCGTCGGCGCGTCCGCCACGATCCAGTCGCTCGCCGGGCTTCGCATCACGCCGAACACGCCGAACCTCACGGCCAACGCTGCCTTCGCAGCCAACACGCTCGCGGGCCAAACGATCACGCCGGACCAGATCGTGCTCTCCGGATCGTACGCGGTCACTGACGAGTTCTCGGTCGCGGAGTTCGACGGCCAGACGATCACGCTGCAAGACAACTCACCGTCGATGGCGCGCCTCGGCTACATCGGTGCGTCGGTGGCGGCGCAGACGGCGCTGCTCACCAACGTGTTCGCGCCCGGACGGCTGCTCCGCCTGGTGGATCGCAGCGGGCCCAGGTCAACGCAGTTTGGTACGATTGCCAACGTGAGCGGTGGGGCTACGCCGTCCATCACGCTCGCGGCCCCGCTGACCGCGAGGGGCGGCTTCGGAACGGGCGGCAGCGTCAACGTCGTCAACCTCATTCGCTATCAGATCCGGGACATCAGGGCCGACGCCGATGGCGCGCGCTGGGATCCACTTTTCACCGCCAGCAGCGGTGCACCCGGGGAAGGCGCCCGCACCGAACTCGTTCGCGATGAACTGAACGCCGCCGGCCAACCGATCGCGAACTCGTCGGACATCGTCGCCGAGTACGCGGTGGACCTCTCGTTCGGCGTCACCGGCCAGCTGGCGGGGGGCCTTCCGGTGCCGGCGCCCGTGTACTCCGTCCCGGGCGACGCCAATTTCACGACGTTCTTCGCTGCCGCCGCCGTCGGCGATCGACCGGAGTGGGTGCGCAGCGTCCGCGTTCGGCTCAGCGTTCGCTCACGCGAGGCCGATCGCACGGCGAACGTCGGCGGTGCCGTCGGCGTCTACCGCTTCAGGCTGGGCGCGAACGACGGCTGGGCACGCGTGCGCACCTTCCAGGCGGACGTGGCGCTACCGAACCAGGCGGGGGTGCTCTGGTGACACACCGGGTCCACGTCGCACGACGAGCCCGGCAACGGGGCGCGACGCTGTTCGTGGTCGTGCTCGCCATCACGTTGCTCACCGGCGTCGGGCTCTACAGCCTCCACTCGAGTGCGCTCGTCGCCCGCGCGTCGGGCAACCAGCGCGAGGCTCGTCAGACGGAGTACCTGGGCGAGCTCGGCACGCTCACCATGCTGTCGGACATTTCGAGGGACACCGAGCCATTCCTCAAGGTTGCGGCGAGCGGTCAGGATGATTGCCTCATGAATCAGGGCTACGACACGACCAACTCGGCAAAGCCTGCTTGCTACAAGAAGAGGATGGCCGACTACGTGCTCCCGACGCCGGCGGCGATGTTCGAGCCCGACTCGTTTGGCCCCTATCCCGAGATCGAGGGCTCGTTCCACACCGAGCTCACGGACGTGGGGCCCGCACCGTGGCCCGTCACCGGCAACGAGATCGGCGGGCTCGAGTTCCGCCAGGGAAAGCTCACCACCATCGCCATCCTCGCGCGCGACACGGGCCCGGGCCCCCAGGCGTGCACGCTGAACCTGATGCCAATCGCCGCCCAACACCTCACCCGCTCGCACGTCGTGCTTGGGCCGGTAAGAGCGCAGTAGCAGGAGAGTCCACACCGTGACCACCCAACGTCGTTTCGCCACCGCCCCACGCTTCGCGCCGCGCCTCGTCGCGCTCGCCGCCGGCGCGGTGCTCTCGGCCGTGGCGCCCTTCGCCCGAGCCCAAGCCGACGAAGTGCCGCCGCTTCCCAACGTGCTCCTCTTGGTCGACACCTCCGGCTCGATGGAATTTCAAGCCGACGGCTCCGCAGTCACCTGCAACCCTGCGACCCCGGCGAACACCAATCACCGCAGCCGCTGGATCGACCTGGTCGAAGTCTTGACCGGAACGATCGAAGACTATTCGTGCGAGGAGCTCGATCGCAGGACGACGGCGTTCTCCAGCGAATACGCCCTCGCATCAGGTCAACCGCCCTACGACCACCGTTACGTCATCCCCTATCACCGGCCGCTGAGCGGCGGGTGTGCAGCGGGCCCAGGGTCCCCGCTCGCCGGCAATCCCTTCATCTATCCGGCGGCGAACGCCATCGGGTACCACTACTACAGCAACAACGCCGCCTGCACGTACCACCAGCGCGCGAACGACGGCATCCTCGATGCGTTCAGCAACCACGTGCGCTTTGCGCTGATGACGTTCGACACCGCGACCGACAAGGGTACCGGTTACGGCGGCACGATGGCGAGCGCCGTCGGGAACACGGTCACCGGGCGCGACGGCCTTTGGAGCTACTACCTTGCGCCCTCGTCGCCGGGTCTCGGCCCCGCCACCGGTTGGCCCGCTGGCTGCACCGTCGTCCCCGGGAGCGAGCCGAGCCAAGAGGTAGGTTCGCGGAACGGCGCGGCGCCGCCCTGGGAAGGGCGCATGGTGAACTTCGGCAATCCGAACGACGGCGTCGGCGCCTACGCCACCAAGAACGGCCAGATTCAGGAAATCCTCCTCGCGACGCGCCCCTACGGGGCGACCCCGATCGCCGGCATGATGAAGGACGCGCGCGATTTCATGGTCGTGGACACGGCCAAGGACCCGAATCGCATTCCGGCGAGCCTTTCGGATTCCGACATCGAGTCCGACTACGGTCCCTACCGAGACCCGTTCACGGACTGCGGTCGTTCGCAGTCGATCGTCCTGCTCACCGACGGGCAGCCGAACATGGATCTTCGCCCGTACTGCAACTCGGCGAGCGAGACACCGGCAGGCAAGTGTCCGTATGACGAGCCCGCCGTGACGGCGGCGGAGCTTTACCAGACTTACGGGATCAAGACACACGTCATCGGCTTCGCCCTCGAGCAGGTGGACCACGACAACAACCCGGCCACCGTGAAAAAGTCTTGCTCTGCCCTGGTCGTCGGTGACTGCACGGCGGCTGCGATGGCGATCAACGCACCGCTCAAGGCCTGCTGCACGCTGAACGAAATCGCGGTCGCGGGCGGTGGCAACGCGCTCTACGCCGCGAACCGCAGCGAGCTCCAGAGCAAGATTTCGCAAGCGCTCAGCGTCACGCTGCCGGCAACGAGTCGAACGCGGCCGGTCGTCGCGGGCGGCTCCGAGGGATCCTGGCGGTTCTTCACCGGGACCAACCCGTCGAGCATCGGCCTCTGGAAGGGCAAGCTCGAGCGCCAGCGCTTCGACTGCAACGACCCCGACAGCCCGGGTGTCCCGACCCCGCAGCCTCCGACTCAGGCGCTCGGGGACGATTTCGTCTACAACGTCAACCGCGCCGGGCCGACCGAGCGCCTCGTCTTCACCACCATCGGCAACGCGGCCGTGGGGGATCCGATCGACTCGGCCGGATCGATCCGGCCCTTCGTGTCGAGCTCCGTCACCGACGGGGTCGGCTCGTATTCCGGCACCACCCAGGCGGCCACGTCGGCGGCGTTCGTCGCCGCCACGCCGCCAGAAGCGCTCGGGCTCACGAGCTGCATGGATCTCGCCAACGCGACGCTGACGGCGGCGCAGTGCCGCGACATGTACCTCGGCTGGATCCTCGGCGTGTCCGGGCCGGCCGGCTACCACCGCTGCCCGAACAGCACGACCTGCAACTTGGTCGGTGACATCTACCACTCGACGCCCCAGGTGCTCGGCCGGCCGGTGGCCGCACTTCGCGACGAGTCTTACGCCCGCTACGCCCTGATGGCGGCCGAGCGTCCCACGGTGCTCTACACCTCGACGAACGACGGCTTCCTCCACGCGTTCCGCGTCACGTCGAACGACCCGGACGACTTCGCCGACGACGAGATGATGGTGAGGAAATCCGACTGGAGCAACGAGATCTGGTCGATGATCCCGGCGGCGGTGCTGCCGAACCTGGCCCACCAGTTCCCGAACACGCACCAGCGGCTGCTCGACGGCGCGGCCACGATCTCGGAAGTCGTGGCGGTGGAGCCGACTCTCCCCACCGATTTGCCGACGGTGTTCGAGCGCGGCCGGACGGCGGCGCAGGCAGGCGCGGGGACGTGGCGCGCGGTCCTCGTCCAGGGGTTCGGCTCGGAGCACTCCGGCTACTTCGCCGTCGACGTGACGAACCCGGCCCCCGACGCGACCGACCCCGACAATCCGCTCAAGGGTGGCCCCCGGATGCTGTGGCAGCTGACGCGCGACAACGTCGGTAAGAACCTGTTCGGTCGCGGCGGCTCGACGCCCGCGATCGCGACCTTGTTCTTCGATCCCACGGGTGGCACCGACCCGCGCGAGATCCCCGTCGCGGTGTTGCCCGGCGGTCCCGGTGGCAGCCAGGTTCCTTCCGGGACCGGCTGTCCGGCATCGCCCCGCGACTTCACGAGCTCGAACATCCCGTCGGGTTTCGCAGCCCGCACGCGAGTGCACTGCTACGACTACAACGGCGACGCCGAGCTCGGCGCCCGCTCGCTGACCATCGTGCGCCTCGACACGGGCGAGATCATTCGGACGTTCCGCCAGGCCGCCTCCGAGGTGAACAGCGAGCTCGCGCTCCGCGTCACGACGGCCTTCCTCGACTCCCCGATCACCGGGCAGCCGATGCCGTTCCCACCGCAGGTCGGCACGGTGGCGAATCGCATCTTCGTCGGCGACGCCGACGGCAGGCTATGGAAAGTCGACGTCTCGTCGCCGGATCCGGCGGCGTGGACGATGAAGCTCTTCTTCGATCTTTACCCGAGCGCGCTCTCGTTCACGTTCTCTTCCGGGCAGCCGCTGGAGCTGCCGCCGACGCTTTCCGTGGACGAATTCAGCAATCTGACGCTGAACGTCGCCAGCGGGAGCCAGGAACGGCTGGGCGTGGGACAGACGACGCACAACGTCTTCGCCCTGAAGGACACGGCGGCCGGGCCGGCCGTCGGCTGGTATCAACCACTGACCGGCGGTGAGCGCGTACTCGGGCCGCTCAGCGTGTTCAACAGCGCCGTGTACTTCGCCACCTACGCGCCGCCGCTCGCAGCGTCCGCGTGCGCCCAGGGCTCCAGCAAGATCTGGGGCATGCACTTCGTCGAGCCCGAGGACCCGAACAACCTCGCGCTCGGCGGCGCCGTGGTTCCGGGCGCGGTGTCCCCGGAGCCCTTCGCCAACCCGAGCACGCCCTACCTCACGATGCAGCAAATCCTCGGCACGACCGAGACCGAAGGTGTCATCGCGGGCGTGTCCGTCGTTCAGCAGCCGAGCTGCTTCACCGAAACGACCGACTCCATCGGCGACGACCTCCTCGGTTTCCGCGGGCAAACCGTGATCTCCCAGGTCAACACGGGAAAGTTCCAGCTTCTCGTGCACACCGGCGCCAAGACGGGGGCGGCTTCCACCAACAGCGGCGGCGAGATCAACTCGGCCGCCATCGACCTCCCGCCACCGCCGGCTCTCTCGTTCTCGTCCGCCTGGGCTACCATCGACGAGTGACCGTTTTCTCTCGCTCCTCCGTCCGAGGCCGGCGCCCGGGTCTCGGCCGGCTCGCGGTCGCGGTCGCCCTGGTCGCGCCGGCTTGCCGCTCCGAGCCGCCCTCGCGAGATAGCGCTCGCGCTCCGCCGGCGAAGAGCGCAGCGCCCGTCGATCGCCTAGCCCCAGGAGAACTCGCTCCTGGTAACGGACAGGTATTCGGCCTGCTCGTACCGCGGGGCATGCGCGTGAAGGGTGCGTTCGCCCAGGTCGCCTACCTCGAGGGCAACGTCCTGCCGGAGGCGCTCTCGAACTACGTGCGCGACCGGGTCGAGATCGACCGCGTCGAGATCGGTGCGGCTCGCACGCTCTTTCCGGGCGCGCGCATCCGTGGCGGACCGGAGGGGCGCATCTTCGACATCGAGGTCGTCGCCGGAGGCAACCATCCGACCAGGCTGGTGGTGCGTGACGTGACGCCGACCGGAGTGAACTCTCCCCCGGGCCTCAGCGACGCCGAACGGTGGCGGGCGGCGGGGCGCTCTCCGGACGGAAAGCCGCTCGATAACGGCGACTTTTACTAGCCTGCCGCAGGTCGTCGAAGGCCGGCCGCCTACCGCCGCGACTCGTCTTCCAGCTGCATGGCCTCGAGCAGGAGGCCGCCGAGGCTCTGGCGAGGCGCCTTCGTCCCACCGCCGTCGGGGGCGGGCTTGAACGCAAACGAGCCCCCTCGCCAGCGCAGCAGATCACGCAAAAGGTCGGTGGGTTTGCCGGGTTTTCCGTCGATCGTCACGCCGACGAAGGTGCCGTCAGCGAGCTCGATCTCGGCGCGCCGGTCACCCTCCTTCACCTTCAGGGTGCCGCTCCGTCGCTCGAGTTCGAGCAGCGTGAGCACGGTGGAAAGAGAGACGTGGGCGATGTCGCCCTGAAACGCGCTGCCCCGACTCGAAGCCGGCCCTTCGGACGAAATCTCTGCACGCTGCTTGCGCAGGCGATTGGCCATTTCGATCAGCGCGCCGACCTGCGCCACCACTTCCTCGTTCCGGAACGGCTTGGTGAGGTAGAGGTCGGCCCCCACGTGCAGGCCCTGGAGGCGGGCGTCGCTGTCCCCCTCCTCGGTCAGGAACAGAAACGGCGTGGTGGCCACCGCAGTCGGCTCGGTCCGCACGCGCCGAGCGACCCAAAATCCGTCGATATCCGGCAGGTTGACGTTGCAGAGGATGCAATCAGGCGCGACCGCGCGGATGCGGTCGAACCCCTGCTTGGCCCCGGTCGCGAAGTCCACCGTGTACCCGGCGTCCCCCAGGCTCTTGCCGAGCATGGCCGCGAGCCATTCATCCGCCTCGATGATCAGGACGCGTCCGCGGGACACCTCCACCAGCGTAGCATGGCGGCGGTTTCTTCAGGAAATTTGAGTAAGTGCCGCGGCGAGGGATTGTCACGCTGCCGCGCTCGGTCTAGGCGAGAAGCCTTCGATGAGAAAAACCTCGCTCCACGACGAGCACGTCGCGCTCGGAGCACGGCTCGTCCCCTTCGCCGGCTGGGAGATGCCCGTGCAGTACCGCGGCATCGCGGTCGAACACCGCGCCGTCCGCGAGGCGGTGGGCCTCTTCGACGTGTCGCACATGGGCGAACTCGAGCTTGCCGGCGAGGGAGCGCTCGATGTCGTGGACAGCCTGATCACGAACGACATCCGACGCGCGGTGGACGGGCAGGCGGTGTACACGTGCGCCTGCAATGAGCGCGGCACGATCGAGGACGACTTGATCGTGTACCGGATGAGTCGAGACCAGTTCCTCGTCGTCTGCAACGCTTCGAACCGGGAGAAGATGGCGCCCCATTTCGAGCGGGCCGCCAAAGGGCGTTGCGCGTTCCGCGACATGAGCGACGACACCGCGCTCCTCGCCCTGCAGGGGCCGAAGGCGCTCGCGACCCTGACCGCAGCCGGTATCGACTTCGACGCCGCCAACGAGCTCGCGAGCTTTCGCTTCCAAAAGGGCGACGTGGCGGGCGTGCCCTGCACCGTCGCGCGCACCGGATACACCGGGGAGGACGGCGTCGAACTGTTCGCCCCCTGGGCCCGGGCGCCCGAGCTCTTCAAGGCCTTGCTCGCGGCGGGGGGCTCGTACGGCATCGAACCGGTCGGCCTCGGCGCGCGCGACACCCTCCGTCTCGAGGCGAGGCTGTCGCTCTACGGCAACGACATCGACGACACGACCAACCCGCTCGAAGCCGGCCTCGGCTGGACGGTGAAGCTCGAGGGGCGAACGTTCCTCGGCAGCGACGCGCTCACCCGCGTGAAGGCGGAGCCCCTGCCCCGAAAGCTTGTCGGCTTCGAGATGCGGGGGCGCGGCATCGCACGCCACGGCTACCCGCTGCTCGACGCCGGTGGCACCGTCGTCGGCACGTGCACGTCCGGATCGCCGTCGCCGACGCTCGGGACGAACATCGGCCTCGGCTACCTACCGGCGGCGATGAGCGCGATCGGCACCACCTTCCTGGTGGATTGCCGCGGGAAATCGATCGAAGCGGCGGTCGTGAAGACGCCGTTCTACAAGCGACCGAGCTGACCGAGAGCGGCTCGAACGAGACGAGAGCATCCAGGAGAGACGATGAGCGCGACCGAGATCAAGGACGACCGGAAATACACGAAGGACCACGAGTGGGCGAAGGCCGAAGGCGACGAACTCGTCGTCGGCATCACGGCGTTCGCCGTCGATCAGCTGGGCGACGTGACGCTGATCAGCCTGGACGTGAAGGTCGGCGACGCGGTCGAAGCGCACAAGGCGTTCGGCACCATCGAAAGCGTGAAGACGCTGAGCGACCTCTTCGCCCCGGTGAGCGGCGTCGTGACCCGACTGAACGCCGCCCTCGAAAAAGAGCCGGAGCTCGTCAACGAGGACCCGTGGGAAAAGGGCTGGATGGTCGCGATCCGGCCGAACGCGCCGGCCGACGCCGGCGGGTTGCTCGACGCTGCGGCCTACGGCGCGCACCTCACCGCCTCGGCGCACTGACGGTCGGCACTGATGCGCTACCTGCCGCATACGCCCGAGGAGATCGCCGAGATGCTCGGCGTGATCGGAAAATCGAGCGTGGACGAGCTCTTCGAGACGATCCCGCCGAACGTGCGCCATCAGGGCGCGCTGAAGGTCGCGCCGGCGCTCGACGAGGCCACGCTGATGACCCACCTCGCGGAGCTCGCCGATCGGAGCCAGGGGCCGAAGATGCTGTCGTTCCTCGGTGCCGGCATCTACGATCACCACTTCCCACCGGCGGTGGACCAGCTCTTGCTGCGGAGTGAGTTTTACACCGCGTACACGCCGTACCAGCCCGAAGTGGCGCAGGGAACGCTGCAGGCGATCTTCGAGTTTCAGACGATCGTGAGTGAGCTCTTCGGGCTGCCGCTCGCCAACGCGAGCCTCTACGACGGCGCGAGCGCGACCGCCGAGGCCGCGCTGATGGCATGCCGGCTGACGAAGCGGGGCAAGGTGATCGTGAGCGGCTGCGTCCACCCCGATTACCGCGACGTGACGCGCACCTACCTTGGCGGTCGCAGTGACCAGAGTGTGGTGGAGACACCGGTCGGCGCGGACGGTTGCGCCGATCCAGCGGCGATTTCGGCCGCACTCGACGGGGGGACGGCGGCCGTGGTCGTCGGCTACCCGGGCTTTTTCGGCGGCGTCGCGGATCTGCGACCGCTCGCGGAGGCAGCCCACGCGGCCGGCGCCCTGCTCGTCGCTTCGGTGGGAGACCCGTACGCGCTCGCCGTGCTCCAGCCACCGGGCGCTCTCGGTGCGGACATCGCCGTCGGCGAGGGTCAGCCGCTCGCCTGCCCGCCCCAACTCGGTGGACCGGGCGTCGGCCTCTTCGCCTGCCACGACGACCGCGCGTACCTGCAGCAGCTTCCCGGCCGCGTGTGCGGGGAGACGGTCGACGTGAAGGGCGAGCGCGGCTACGTCCTCACGCTATCGACGCGCGAGCAACACATTCGCCGCGAGCGCGCGACCAGCAACATCTGCACCAATCAAGGCTTGCTCGCGCTGTCGCTGACGATTCGCACGACGCTGCTCGGTAAGGTCGGTTTCGTGGCCGTGGCCGAACAGTGCGTCGCCAAGACAAGCTACCTGCGGGAGCAGATCCTCGCCCTCTCGGGCTACGGTGCCGGCTTCGGCGAGCGCGTCCGTTTCAACGAGTTCACCGTGCGCGTTCGCGGCGGCAGCGCCGCCAAGGTCTGCCAGAAGCTCGAGGCCGAAGGCCTCGTCGCGGGGCTCGATCTCGGGCGCGTCCGCGCCGATCTCGCCGATCGCCTGCTCATCGCCGTGACGGAGAAGCACCGGCGCGAGGATCTCGATCGCCTGGTTCAGGCGCTCTCGCGGGTCTGAGCGGTCGCTACTTCTGAAACGCGGGGAAGGGGTTCGGGAAGTAGTCCGTCCCCGTCTCGCGGTAGACGGTGAGGCGCGCGAAGTCGAAGCCGAGGACCACGCCGAAATGGCGCTGGTCATGGGTGCCGTACCCACCGTTCGCGGAAAGGATGATGCCCCACGGTGCGCCGAAGACGAGGGCACCCACGCCTCCGGCCGAGCGCGGAGTCCAGAAGCGCTCGTAGCCGCCGAGGTCGAGCGCCACGCCGAACCCACCGGTCACGAACCCACGCGTCGCGAGGCGAGCCACGAGAGCGAGATCCGTGCCCTTGCCGAAGTGGGTCTGGAGCTGGAACAGCCCGCCGACCGCGAGCAGATCGCCGGGTGGCGGGCCCAGGCCCGCCTTGAGTTCGAGCGTCGGCACCGTGTAGCGGTTGCCCTCCTGCTCGAACATCGTCGGGCCGGAGGCCACGCTCGCCCACGACGAGATGTCAGCCCGTGCCGGCAACGCCACGAACAGCACGGCAATGGCGACGACAGCGCGGAGGGCACGCAGGGGCAGCGACACGGGGCGCCCGCGTACCACGGGAGCCGGTCTTCTCAAAGCCCGCGCGAACCTAGGGCACGGACGCGCGCGACGATCTCACCCTCGACGCGCGGGTCGTAAAGGACCGCGTTGTGCCCGCACCCGGTCGCCAGCAAGCCGTCGGCCGACGCGAGGGCCCCGCTCTCCACGACCGCATCGTGGGTCCCCGCGATGGCAAAGTGCGGCGCGCCCCGTCCGATGCCGGCGCGGAGGCGCGCGAGCAGGGGGCTCTCCGGATCGAGATCGCGACGGAGCTGGCCGGGCAGGAGCCAGGCGCGTTTCACGCCGGCAAAAGGGCTCGCGAGTGAGATGGTGCCGACGACACGCGGATCGCCGCCGAGCTCGCTGACGAAGCATCTGACGGCGAGCCCCCCGATGCTGTGACCGATGAGGTGCAATCGCTCCACACCGCGCGGCAGGCGCCGGACGAGATCGCGAACGCGCTCGGCGATGCGTTCGACGCCTTCGCCAGGCAGGTGCGTGAAGGACGCCGTGCGCACACCAAGGTCACGCTCGAGGCGCTCGCCGAGCGGCCGCAGCACGCCGGCCGTGGCGAGAAACCCGTGGACGAGGACGACCACGTCCGCCGGCTCGGCCTCGGGCACGACGCTGAACAGGCCGTGCCGCAAGAGCCGCGCCTGGCGCGCCAGCGCGCGGGCTTCGCGGCCGAGGGCGCTCAGGTGCTCGGCCGCGACTTCGGTCCTCACGTTCAATGCTCGAGGTAAAGCGGCGCCGTGAACGCGGGGGGCATCGTGCAGCCGTCGGTACACGTGGGCGGGTTGCTCTTGTCCGTGACACATGTCGGCACCGCGCCGGTGCTCGAATCGTCGTAGCAGAGGCGGATCGGGCGTGAGACGCCGACGTTGCCGGCAAAATCCTCCGCTCGCGCGGCGAAGCAGACCCAGCCCTCGGCTGGCGCTTGCGGGCCAATCTCCCAGTCCGTGCCGGTGCATTCCACACCCTGGTTGCTCCCGGCCCCGAAGATGACCGGGACGCTGCCGGTCATCTCGTGCTTGATGACGCGCGTCAGATCCGATGACTCGTCGGTGCAGAGCAGGATGGGCTCGGACTCGGATGCCAACAAGCATTCGCCCGGGCTGTAGGGAAAATCCGTAGTCGCGGGGGCCAACGCCGGAGCGTCGGTGCCCCACCAGGGGTCCCCAGCGGGGTCGATCGCACGAAGCTCGATCAGCGGCCCGTTGGTCTTGTAGATGTCAGGGACCTCGTCGCACACGGTGTCACCGTTGGAATCGATGAGCACCGGGACCTGCGGGTCCCGCTGGAGGTAGAGGCGAACCGAGGCTTCGTCCGTGCCGGAGAAGTGGAGGTACATCTGACCGATGTTGTTCGTTTCCTCCCACACGAGAACCCGCGGGAAGATCGAGCGATCCACGTCCGCGAGGTCGTTGGGAGCCCAAGGACCCAACGGATCGAAGCTCTTCGAACATTCCATGGCCCCCGAGTTGTCACGCCACTCGCGGACGTTCGGCGGCACCAGATCGACGGTCGGCGGATAGTTGTCGAGGTATACCTGGCGTGAGGTGCCGCTCGACGGGTTCCCGACCTCGTCCTGAGCGCGTACGTTGACGGTGGCCTGGAAGGCCGAGGCGCCCGCTTCGGTACTGTCGAACCGACAGACATAGTGGTCGTTGGTCCGTGTCCAGTTCGGCGAACTCGCGTCGTAGCGGCTTTCGATGCCGTTCACCGACACCACCACCGAAGCGGGATCGACGTCGGACAGAGCGTCCACCACCGTGAACGCGACGGTGATCTGACTGCCGACGACCTCACCCTCGGCCGGGCCTTCGATGGTGATCTGGGGGCCGGTGCCGTCGACGATGAAGTTGTCGCTGAAAACACGCTGGACCGCATCGGGGGTGCGGCCGTTGGTGGCTCGGACGGTGAACGAGACCGGACCGCTCACCACGCCGGGGAAGACCGCAGGATCCTCGAGATCCACGGCCACCGTGTAGCGCCCGTCGTTGTCCGGAGCGCCCGGGTCGATGTCGACCGAGAACACCTCGAGCGTGACGGCTTCCACGTCGGCTTCGGGATCGTTCGCGCTGACTGGACTCCGGAGTACGGTGAATTCGAAGGGAACCGGGCTGCCGAGCGCGTGGACCTCATCGTGGGCGGGGCTCACGACCTCGATGAGCGGTCCATGGTCGACGAGACTCCAGAGCTCGCCGGAGCCGACGAGCGGCGGGCTCGAGCGGTCAGCCGCGGTGCAGCGGAAACCGACCGGACCGTTCTCGGGCACCTGGGTCAAGATCAGCGTCGCCGTGTACTGGTCGGGCTCTGCGCCCGGGGAGGCCGACACCTCGTCGATGACGTTTTCGTCGGCATCGAGGAGTGCAATCGTGACCAGGGTCGGATCGACAGCCTGGCCGCCCTCCCCGGGACGCGCCTCGCAAACGACCTCGACTTCGTCGCCGACCAGCACGTCGCCGTCCGCCGCCGTCTCGAGCTCTGGCGGGCTCGTCACCTCGACGACCGGGCCCATGGGATCCGGCTCGTCGATGACGCCGCCCTCCCCGCCCTGCGGCGTCATGTCGCCTCCGGTGCCGCCGCTGCCGGCTTCCCCGCTGGTTCCTCCGCCTCCGCTCGAGCCCGCGGAGCCACCGACCGGGAAGGCTCGCCCGCCGACCGCGCCCGTTCCGCCGGTAGTCGGGGGAGGCCCGTTCGACTCACCGCCGCAGGCAGCCGCGAGGCCCACCCCGACCGCCAACGCCCCCAACCGGCCGGCCCAGCGGTCCGTCACTTGTCGTCGCATTACCGACAAGCCTAGCAAGAACGCCTCGTTTCTTCCAGGAAACGGCCGATTCCACCAGTGTTTCGAAGAGCTCGCGGCGCACGACGCGCGCTTGACGGGGCCGCGCGAGGGGACCAAAAGGGTGATCCCCAACAGGGAGCACTGATCAATGGCCAAGCTCGAAGGTACCAAGACCCACCACAACCTCAAGGAGGCATTCGCCGGCGAGTCGCAGGCGAACCGCCGCTACCTCTACTTCGCCAAGGTGGCGGACGTGGAAGGCTATCCGGAGGTCGCTGGGCTCTTCAAGGACACCGCAGACGGCGAGACGGGGCATGCGCACGGCCATCTCGACTACCTGAAGTCCGTGGGTGACCCGGCAACGGGCAAGCCGATCGGCGACACGCTGAAGAACCTCGTCGCTGCGGCGACCGGTGAGACGTACGAGTACCAGACGATGTACCCGGGCTTCGCGAAGACCGCGCGCGAGGAAGGGTTCAACGACATCGCCGACTGGTTCGAGACGCTGGCAAAGGCGGAGAAGTCGCACGCCGGCCGCTTCGAGAAGGCGGCGAAGGAGCTCGGCTGAGCGACACGAAGGCGCGCGGGTCGAACTCGAAGGCACCAGCGCGGGCGCCCACGTCGCTGCCCGCGTTGGACCCGCGCGATCCACGTTACTTCGACCAGCGGGATCTGGAGGCGGAGCTCCGCCGGACATTCCAGATCTGCGGGGACTGCCGCATGTGCGTCACGTACTGCGGCTCGTTCCCGCTGCTCTTCAAGGCGATCGACCGCGACGTCGAGGCCGGCATCGCCGAAGGGTCGGAGCGGGTGGGCGCCGACACGATCCGCGCCGTCACCGACCACTGCTGGCAGTGCAAGCTCTGCTACATCAAGTGCCCGTACACGCCGGACGAGGGCGCGTACGAGGCCCTCGATTTTCCTCGGCTGATGGCGCGCGAGAAGGCGAACCGCTCGCGGCGCGAGGGCGTGCCGCTCGTCGATCGCATTCTCGGCGAACCGGCGGCGATCGGTGCCCTCTCCACCGGGCCGCAAGCTCGACTCGCAAACCTCGTGAACGCGAACCGCCTGGTGCGGAAGGTCGCGGAGAAGACCACCGGCATTTCGGCCGAGTTCCCGTTGCCGCCGATGGCGACGCGTTCGTTCTCGAGCTCGTTCCGAGAGCGCCCGCGGCGGAGCGTCCCGACGGCGGGCCGGGTCGTGCTCTTTCCCACCTGCTACGGCGAGCACAACTTCCCGTCGGTTCCGGCGGCCGCGGCGCGCGTGCTCGAGCAGAACGGGTACGAGGTGGTCGTGCCGAACGACCTTCGGTGCTGCGGGATGCCGAACCTCGACGGCGGCGATCTCGACGCCGCTCGGGCGAAGATGCAGGCGAACGTCGAGATCCTGATGCCCTACGTGAAGGAGGGGCTCACGCTCGTCGTCCCCGGGCCGACCTGCGGCTACACGATGAAGAAAGAATGGCCGCTCTACCTCGGCACCGAAGCGGCGCGCCGGGTAGCCGGAGCCACGCGTGACCTGATGGAGCACCTCGACGTGCTACGGCGCGAAAAGAAGCTCAACCGCGAGTTCGAGAAGGGCTTCGGCAAGATCGCCTACCACGCGGCCTGCCACCTCCGCGCGCAGAAGGTCGCGATCCCGGGGGCTCGCGTGCTCGCGCTCTTGCCCGGAACCGAAGTGCGCGTGATCGAACGCTGCTCGGCCGTCGACGGCACCTGGGGCATGAAGGCTCAGTTTTACGACGAAGGCGTACGCTACGCGCAGGCGCTGACGCGCGAGATCCGTGAAGGCCAGGCCGACGGCGAGGGCGCGGTGGTCACCGACTGCAGCCTGGCCGCGCTCCGCATCAAGAAGGAAAATGGCCTTTCCGCGCGCCATCCGATCGAACTCTTGGCGGAGGCCTACGGGGACGCATGAAGCCGGTGGAACGCTCCGAGGTGCTCGGGCTCGGCGCCTACGAAGAGGTGCGTGATCGCTTTCGGGCACGCGTGCAGAAGGACAAACAGGCGCGCTACGTGGCGCTCGGCCCGGCCATGACTGCACTGTTCGAGAACCGCGATCTGGCGCTGTTCCAGATCCAGGAGATGCTGCGGACCGAGCGCATCACGAGCGAGCATGGTATCCGCCACGAGCTCGAGACGTACAACGAGCTCGTGCCGGGCGATCACGAGCTCTCGATGACGCTGTTCATCGAGTACACCGACAAGGACGAGCGGGAGCGGATGCTGGTGGCGCTCGCGGGCGTGGAGAGCCGCTTTTACCTGGAAGTCGACGGCGAGCGCTGTTTCGGCACGCCCGATGCGCGCGGCACGGATCCGACGCGCACGATGGCGGTGCAGTACGTGAAGATCCCGCTCACGCCCACCGCCGAAGCAGCGCTTTCGGCGCGTCACGGCCGCTTCGTGCTCGGCGTGGATCATCCGGCCTATCGCGCGGAGGCGACGCTCGCGCCGGAAACCATCGTCAGCCTGGCGCTCGATCTCGTTGGCCAGGCCCCTAACTCGGGGCCAAGACCGCTCTAGGGCTCGAGCGGCCCCGGCGTGATCGCTTCGAACGCCGACGCCGGCACCGATTTCAGAGGCTCGATGTCGTCTTCGGTCCAGCCGAGGTTCGCCTCGCCCTGGAAGTAGAAACTCGAACCGTTGTCGGCGAGGATCATGCCGTAGCGCTTCATGCCGTTCAGCACGACCTGCGCGCTCGGCGAGAGATCGGAAATGTCGTAGTCGGCACGGAGACGAACACGAAGCCCCATCGGCGGCGCGTCAGGGTCGCTCTCGTCACAACTTCCCGGCACCGCGTAGTGGGTCGCGGGGGCGACGTAGTTCGGCCGCGTGCAGGGGACGGTGAATCGGATGGCGTGTGTCACTTCTCCAGCCCGGACCTCGTCGTAGCGGACGATTCCCGGGGTGACGGCGAGACCGGCGGCGTCCGCGCTGGTCCAGCCCACGGGGCGTTGACCGGGGCCCACGCGACCTAGGTCCCAGCGGGCGCCGTTGCTGCAATGCCAGCCGTCGGACTGGTGCTCGCAGGCGTAGCCCTCGAAAAGCTCGCAGGTCCCCGACTGCACGACGAGGAAATGGCAATCACCGTCGCAGGCGGTCGGTGAGAAGCCCTCGATCAGCGCATCCGCGACGTCCGGAAACGGGTACGGCCCGGGATCACTTTCTTCAGGGTAGCCGTCGAAGCTCACGTCGACGAGCGGCTGGTCTTCCGGCACGACGTTGATCGGAATGCCGTAAAGCTCGTTCGCGTCGCCACCGTAGTCGGGATGGATGTTCACGTCGCCGACCAGCGCCTGGAGGCGCGCCGTCCACGTCGCGTCGGCGGGCGCCGTCGAGATATCCTGGTTCCACGCGTCGTCGGGCGGGAACATCGCGCACCCGCCGATCGTCGGTCCCCCGGCGCTGCCACCACCACCGGTCCCTCCGCTCCCGCTCCCTCCCCCACTGCCACTCTGCCCTCCGCTCCCGCCCCCGCTCGCTCCTCCACTTCCGCTCGCTCCTCCGCTACCGCCTGCTCCCCCGCTCGCTCCTCCGCTACCGCCCACTCCTCCGCTCGCTCCTCCGCTACCACCCGCTCCTCCGCTACCGCTACCTCCCCCGCTCCCGCCTCCGCTGCCGCTCTGCCCTCCGCTCCCGCTCCCGGTCTGGCCCGGATCCTCCGGCTCCCCGGAACACCCGGTAGCGAAGAGCACGAGCACGAGCGGAACGGAAGCCAGAGAGCGCGTCACGATCGATGACTTTACGCCAGCGATCGCCGGGCGTCACTCTTCGGCGGCTTTCAACAGGAGATCGATGGCTTTCGGATCGAGCCCGCCGTGGGTGCGGCTCACCTCACGCCCGAGTCGATCGAGCACGATCAACGTCGGCACGCGGTCGATGTCGCCGAACGGTCCGTTCATCTCTTCCCCGCTGCCGGTCAGGGCGACCTCGTACCTGAGGCCGAGCGTTGTCTTGAAGACATCGACCAGCGGCGCCGCCATCGGTGGCTCCACGACGACGGCAACCGCGTTGGCACGCGGGACATGGCGGCTGATCACCTCGTCGAGGTGACGCGCCAGCGCCTGCGAGGGGATGTCGAAGGTCGTGACGAAGAGGACCGCAGTCACACGACCGCGAGTGGTGGCACTGCTGACGACGGCGCCCACCGGCGTGCCGTAAGCAAACTCGATCGGCGATGAGCGCGGCGGGCGCGCCGCCGTCTTGGGCTCCGGCTCAGCGGAAGCGCACCCCAGGATCGAAACCAGGAGGAGCCATCGTCCTCTGGTCGACAGCGCCGTCACGGTGCCGGGGGCGGCGTCGAACCATCGCTCATCGGCCCGAACAAATCGGCGAACATCCGCAATGCCTCCGGCGGTTCGCGGCCGCTCCGCTGATGAGCGAGCACGGCGTGCGCGAGATCGTCCACCACCGCCTTGATCGGCGTCGCTTCGACGGTGACTCCCTCCAAGCGATCACCGTGCCTGGGCGCGCTACCGGAGAGCACGATCGGATCATGGCGAACCCACGTGAAGCCGGAATCGGCACGGTACCCGCAGGCGACGACCTGCGCGAAATCCAGGTAAAGCGGCGTGATCAGCACCGCCACCCGTGTTCCGTCGAGTGCGATGCCGCTGAGCGCTCGCGCCGGGAAGCGGGGTGTCACCTCGAGATCGGCCGGGCCCATCGCCGCCGAGATGCGATCGCGCCGCGCGGGCTCCGACTCGACCGCGAGCAGCGGCGCGTAGATGGCAATCTTGGGCACGTCGAGCCGCTTTTGATCTTGCTCGAGCACGGCGAGCCAGTAGTCACGTCCGGATGGTGAGAGCTCGCGGTACGCGATCGCCGTCGCGAGCGCGGCTTCAGCGTCCGTCGCCAGGGCACCGAGCCATTCACACCAGGCACCGAGCAAGCGTTCGTCCCCCGGCAACGGCGTACGCAAACGCTCGACACCGACACCGGGGAGCGGCGTGCGCTCGGCTGAACCGACTACGTCCGTGCACGGCTCCGTCATGGGGGGCGAAGCTAGAGCATCAGCGTCCTTCCTGCAACGACAGCTGCACGATTGAGTGACGTCACATTCGAGCGGGGGCGCTCCCCCACGCTAGTCGCTGCCTAGTCGCCGGGCACGGCACCGAAGTCACGGACGAGATCGTCGATGAGCTCGTCGAGCTCGTGGCCACGCGATCGCGGTGCGGCGAGCACAAGATCGCCGCCGTGCTCGGCGAACATCGCGCACAGGCCCTCGCTCGCCTCACAAATTCCCTTCACCAGCACGACGTCCTTCGCGCGCACCCGCAAGCGACGCTCGATCAGGTCGCTCGCACCGTCGGACCGGTCGTCATCGGCGCTTGGTGACGGCGGAGGACCGTGACTCATGGGTCCACACGATACCCCCAAGCGCGCCCCCGAGGAGCCCGGACCGGTCGGCCGTTGGGCGCCACGACCGAGCCAGCGAAGAGGCCTTGACAGAAGCGAGTCCGAAGCACCCAAGATACGCGAACAGGAGATGCGCGCCGCGCCCGATCCGCTGAGCATCCCGCCACCGGCGGCGGAGGAACCCGACGGCGACGAACAGGGTCCCGGCGACCGATCGTTCGACGATCTCCTACCGCCACTCGACGACGAGTCGACGAACGCGGACGACGACGCCCCGATGACGGATCCCGTTGGCCTCGATCCTCCGTCGGAGCCGGACGCGGCCGACGACGGCGCGCTCACGAACCTCGATCTCGGTCGCGATTTCGATTTCGACGAAGACGTCGCGGACGATGCCGGCGACGCACTCGGAGTCAACGATCCGCGCGCCGGCGACGGCGGTGAGCTCGATGAAGGCGCGCTCCCCGACGGCGACGAACGTGACGGCCTCGACGACGAGCCGGTCGCGGTTCACGAAAACGAGCTCCCCGAGCTCGACGCCGACGACGGGAGCGGCGAGGGCAACGCCCGGCTTTTCGGCACGCTTCTCGTTGCCGACGAGGCCGCGCTCGAGAGCGCCGACCGGGCGTGGCCCTTGACGCTCCTCCACGCGGCCCACGAGCGCTGCGGGGCGCTTGCGACCGGAGCGGGCACCGTCGTCGCCGGCAGCAGCGACCTCTTGTGGCTCGATGCCGGTCGCAGCGCGCCGGTTCGTCTGGCCCTCGACGGCACGCGCATCGCCAGCCTCGCCCTGCTCGGCGAGTCCCGGCAAGTCGCGCTGTGCGTGACCGCCTTCGGCCGCCTGCTCCGCCGCGCGCGTCAGAGCAGTGACTCCGAGCGGCTCACCGATTGGCGACGCGCCGCCGATCTCGGCGGTGGTGCCGAGAGCCTGGAGCTCTGCCAGCTGGAGACGGAACCCTCGTCGGTGGTGGCGCGGCTCACCTCCGGGCACCTCGTGCGAAGCGACGACCTCGGCGTCAGCTTCTACCCGTTGGATCCGACGATCACTGCGTTCGCCCTCTCTGCCACCGGGCAACCGCTCGCGGCACTGACCAGGGACGGCGCCGAGCTCGCGCTCTCGTTCGACGGGGGCAAGACGATCACCCGCGAACCCCTCGCGCCGGCAGGCAGGGAGATCGCCGAGGGCGAGGCTCCACTCGTCGCTGCGTGGGACGAGGTGACGGCGATCGCGGACGCCACGCGCGGCCTCGCGGTCTCGTCGGGCGGCGCGAGCGCGTTCCGGCTGGTTCCGGGATGTGCGGGCGTGACGGCGATCGCCGCGGGGCGTTTGGCCGGCAGCGTCAGGGTGTGGGCGGCGCTCTACCGCGAGACCGCCGACCGCACCGACGTGGTCATGGTCGACGTGGACAAGGCCGAGGCTCGTGTGATCGGGAGCGTGAGGGGTGCGGACGAGGACATCGAGGGGGCCGGCGAAACCGCTCGGCTGGAGCGCCTGTCGTGGGACGGGACCCGGCTGTTCGGTGCCGGCGCGATCGGGCTCGTCGCCTTCGAGCCGCCGTCCGGCGGCTGAGCCAGGGCTCGGCGGGCCTCGCGGTCCCGGTGCCGGCCGGGAGTTGGCCCAAAGGCCGAAAGTAGCCGAGAGTCGGATCCGACCATGGCGATTGTCGTGCAGAAGTTCGGCGGGTCGTCGCTCTCCGATCTCGACAAGCTCGGTAGCGTCGCCGACCTCGTGATGCGCACGCGTCGGGCGGGCCATGACCTGGTCGTCGTCGTGAGCGCCATGGGCAAGACGACCGACGGCCTGCTCGAACTCGGGCGGTCGGCCTCACGGGTCAACGGCGGCGACAAGGTCGAGCCGCCGCGCCGCGAGCTCGACATGCTGGTGAGCACCGGTGAACGCGTGAGCATGGCGCTGCTGTCGATCGCCATCCGTGCCCGCGGCGGCGACGCCGTGAGCCTCACCGGATCCCAGTCGGGCATCATCACCAACGACCGTCACTTCGACGCCAGGATCATCGAGGTTCGACCGTTTCGCATCGAGGACGAGCTGGCGCGCGGACGCATCGTGATCGTGGCCGGCTATCAGGGGATGAGCTACCGCCGGGAAATCACCACGCTCGGGCGCGGTGGCTCGGACACGACGGCCGTGGCGTTGGCGGCGGCGCTCGGTGCGGAGCGCTGCGAGATCTACAGCGACGTGGACGGCGTCTACACCGCCGATCCGAAGAGCGTCCCGGATGCGGCCCATCTCCCCACCATCGACTACGCGACGATGCAGGAGATGGCTGAGTGCGGGGCCAAGGTGCTGAACGCGCAAGCCGTCGAGTGGGCCCGACAGAGCCGGGTCGTGATCGCGGCCCGCCGGACGGCGGATTTCGCGGCAAGCCCCGGCGGGCGGGAGACGCGCGTGACCGCCGAAACCGCTGCCGACACCCGCTCGTTCGCGATCGTGGTCGACCGGAACATCGTGCTTGCGAAGGCACCCGCCGCGCTGTCCCGCGCCGTGCTTTCGGCGGTCGCCGACGCCGAACTCACGGTGCGCGACACGACCCTCGGCGCCGAGCACCTGACCCTCACCCTTCCGTTGCTCAATGCGCCGGACTTCGAGCGGAGCCGCCGCGCGCTCCTTACCCGGCTGCCGAATTCGCTCACGCTTCAAGACAGCTGCGGCGAGGTGAGTGTCGTCGGTGTCGGCGCCGGTGGCGACGCGGCGCGCCTGGACGGCGTGCTCGCATCGCTACCTTGCGAGCCTCTGCTGCTCGTCGCCGGACCGCTCCGGGTGAGCGCCGTGCTCCCCGAGGCCAACCTAGCGGTGGCGGAGCGCGCACTGCACGCGCGGTTCTGCGTGTCCGAAAGCGCACCGGCGGAAGCTCGCTCGGCCTGACACCGGCAACACTCCGCCCGCTACCCGCGCCTCGCGTCGCGTGCGCGGCGCTGAGATTCCGCGAGCTCGGCCGATACTTCGCGATACTTCGCGAGCAAGATCGGATCGTGAGGTGAAAGGCGGAGCGCGAAGCCGTAGTGCCGCTCGGCGGCGGCCGGCTCGCGTCGCGCCTCCCATTCGAAAGCTCCGGCCTCGGCGAGCCATTCGGCGGCCTGCGGTGCGGGTCGCGCACCGAGCTCGATCGCTTCACGCATGCGGCCGTAGGCAAGCGAGGCGCCGGCGATGTCGCCGAGGCGACCGCGCCAGAGACCTTCCAAGCGCCGGGCCTCGACGAGCCGCTCTGACGAGCTAGGCACCCCCCGCACGCGGGCGATCGCCTGCGGAAGATCAGACAGATGATCGGCGAGCAAACACCCGAGATCGACGAGCGCGTCGGCGTCCGGCGACCCGCGGCGCTCACCGAGCTCGATCGCCCGCTCGAGCAGGGCCACCGCGCGGTCCTTCTTGCCCGCCAGCATCAACGCGCGGGCGAGGCCGGCCGTCGCCGCCGCATCATCGGGCGCGTACCGGAGGGCGCGCTCGAAGAGACGCCCGGCGTCCTTCACGTAACCTTCATCGAGCAGAGCGCGCGCCGCACGCCGGCAGGCGTCGTGTCGCGCCTTGGCGCCGGAGTACGCTGCTTCGAGGTGCTCGGCGTCGGCGAGCGCACCGGTCACGTCGCCCTGGGCGAGGCGCGCCGCGAACCGCGCCCAACGAGCTTCTGGCAAGCCCGGCGCGCGGGCCACCGCGATGTCGAGCGCCGCGCGCCGTTCGGGAGCGCTGTTCTCGAGCGCGGCCAGGCGACACCAGGCAAGCGCGGCGAGCGGCGCGAAGGGTTCGTCTCGCAAGGCCGCGCGGAGCGCTTCGCGCGCGCCCCCGAGATCGCCGACGGCGGCAAGCAGTTCCGCACCGACCAGACCCGCGCGTTCTGCTTCGACGCTCTCCACGAGCAGGCCGAGCGCGGCCTCACCGCGTCCGCCGATGCGGGCATCGATCTCGGCGATCATGCGGATCACTTCAGGGTGTCGGGGGCCGCGCTCGAGGGCTAGAACGTAGCCGGCCCGCGCACCCTCGACGTCGCCCGAAGCCAGCCGGTCATCGGCCTCGCCGACGAGGAGCGCGAGCTCTATTTCTCGCAGTGCTTCGGCTCCGAGGGCCGGAGGCACGAGTTCGGCGTCGAGCTCCACCACCGCGCGATCGGCTTCGATCGACACGTCGCCGAAGCGAACACGCTGAGCGCTCGGCACGCGCGCGCCGACGGCGGGCAGGAGCGCCTTGCCGAGGCGAGCCCCTGCCGCCGTGATCGCGATCATGCGGCCCCGCCGTTCGCCGAGCTCGCCGAGCACCGTGTCGAGGAGGCGCAGGGCATGGCCGAGCGCCGGACCCTCGAGCCCGACCCCGCGCGCCCGGCTCACGACGACTCGAGCATCGCCCCCGCTCGGCGCCCACAGAAGGTCGAAGGCGAGGGCAAACCCGCTACCCGAAACGCCGATCCCGATGCCAAGCGACCTGCCCCACACGACCTGCCGCTTGACGCCGGGCATTGCGCGCCCGAGCCCCGGCGCCATGAAGCGGGCCAGAGCCTCGAACGGCAGCGTCAGGATCACTCGCTCGAGGTCGCCGCGACGATGCCGGAAGCGAGCAACGCCTCCCGACAAGTCCACGGGAAAGCTCAGGTTCGGCAGAACGAACGACAGCTCGGCGACGTCCACGGGCCCGACCGTGACGGGCTCGTAAAGCTCGAGGCCGAGCACACCGCGCGTGACGGTGAGCCGCAGCGGGACCCGCTGGTCCCCCTCGGGCACCTCGGGACGGATGGCGTCCGGGCGTACAAGGCCGAGAGCCTTGGCCGGCAAAGAGCTCCTCCGGGTCACGGGCCGGATCGTACCAGGCCGCGAGACAAAAAAGGCAAATTCAGTCCCGCTGCGACGAGCGGCGTCCGAACGGCCTTCGCCCGCACCCTGCTCTAGCCTCTCAGCTCAGCTTCGATAAGCGCACACGGAAGCTCGCGCCCTGACCGCGGTCGCTCTCTACCTCGATCTTGAAGCCGTGTTCGTCCGCGATACGTTTGACGACTGCAAGCCCGACGCCGGTCCCATGCGATCGGGTGGTGAAAAACGCGTCGAAGATCTGCTCCCGAGCCTCGGCGTCGATGCCGGCTCCCTGATCCGAGACCACGAGCTCGGGACCATTGGCCTCTTCGGCTACGCGAACCTCCACGATGCCACCGGGGTCGGTTGCCTGCACGCCGTTGCGCACCAGGTTCCAGAGCAGCTGTCTGAGTTGCGCACCGTCGGCGACGACACTGAGCGCTGGGGGCCCGACGTAGACCACGTGCACGTCGGAAAGCGATCGGCCGGAGCCCGCGGCCAGATCCACCACCTCGCGAGCAAGCCGCGCCACGTCGACCGCGGCAAGCTCCGGCGGCCTTGGTCGCGATAGGTCGACCATGTCGCTGACGAGGTCGTTCAGCCGATTGGCCTCGCGCTGGATGATGTCGCAAAGCTGTTGGTCTTCCTTCGAGAGCGCCGGCGCCGCGCGCAGCAGCCCGACCGATCCGGCAATCGACCCGAGAGGATTTCTGATCTCGTGTGCCAGCCCCGCCGCGAGCCGTCCGAGTGCGGCCATGCGCTCGGCCTGGTTCGCGCGCTGGGTGGCGAGCAAGAGCTCGCCGCCGGTCCAGCGCAGGCGCTCGGCCAGCGTCCCGGCGAGCAGCGCGACGACGAGCAGAACGAGCGCGTTCAGCGCGAGGTGAAAGCGAGCCTCGTCGCCGTTCAGCCGGTAGATGATTTCGAGCTGATCGGTGGGGGCCGCCAACTGGCCTGTGACGAGGAGAATCACCAGGGTGGAGTAGCTGGCGACGCCGCTGGCGGCCGCCACGGCGGCGCCCCGCGAGCCCGACAGCGCCGCGGCGACCAGGCAGCTCAGCCCATAAAACGAGACGGCGCCGCTCGAGGCCCCGCCGGTGAGATACACGACCACCGTCCAGATCAGCTGGTCGAAGATGATCTCGACGTCGGCCAGAAGCGGCAGCGCGCGGCCCGTACGAAGCCAAGCCGCGTAGACGCCCGTCAGCGCGAACGCCGTGACGAGGAGGACGAGCCCGATCTGGAGCGTGACCGCCTGAAGCTCGATGTTCCGGAGGTAGAAGAGCCCGACGAGGCCGAGGGCGAGCGTCAGGAACACCAGGCGCGTGGCCGTCAGCACCGCAAGCCTCCGCGGCAGCGCTGCAAACGCCACCATGTCGGGAAGGCCCAGCGAGATCTTCACGTCACGACGGCGCTAATCGGCCTTGATGTTTCCGGCCAGCGAGAAGATCGGAAGGTACATGGCGACCAGAACGACGCCGACCATGCCGCCCACGCCCACCATCAGGATCGGCTCGATGGCGCTGGTCATCGCGGCGACGGCGATGTCGGTCTCTTCCTCGTAGAAATCGGCCACCTTGTTCAGCATCTGATCGAGCGCACCCGTCTGTTCGCCGACCGCGATCATCTGCACCACCATGTCGGGGAAGATCTTGGTCTGCTCCAGCGGCTCGGCCATGTTCTTGCCTTCGCTGATCGATTGACGCACGAACATCACGCCTTCTTCGATGATCACGTTGCCAGCCGTGCGCGCGCAGATTTCGAGTGCGTCGAGGATCGGCACGCCGGACTGCAGCAGGGTGCCGAGCGTTCTGGTGAAGCGAGCCACCGCGATTTTCCGCAGCACGGGGCCCATGATCGGCAAGCTGAGGAACATTTGATGGAAGAAGCGTTTGCCCTTCGGCTGGCGGTAGGTCCAAAGGACCGCCGATACGAGGGCGCCGGCGGCCAGAATCAGGAACGGCAGTGCGGAGACGAAACCCCGGGATAGGGAGATGATGAACCGGGTGATCCCGGGCAGCGCCTCGTTGCCGCCGCCGAAGTCTTTGAACATGTTCTCGAATGCCGGGATGACGAACGTCAGGAGCACCGTCATCACGCCGCCCGCGATCACGATGACGATGGACGGGTACACCATCGCTCCGCGGACCTGCCTGATCAGCTTCTGCCGCTTCTCCAGGTACACGGAGAGGCGGGTCAGGATGCTGTCGAGGATGCCGCCCGTCTCGCCGGCCTGTACCAGGTTCACGAAGAGCTCATCGAAGACCTTCGGGTGCCGGCGGAGCGAATCGCTGAACGACGAGCCCCCCTCGACCGAGTTCTTGATGTCCTTCAGCACCGCGCCGAAGCGCTTGTTGGTCTGCTGGCCGCTCAGGATGTCGAGGCACTGGACGAGCGGTAAGCCGGCGTCGATCATGGTGGCGAACAGGCGCGTGAACGTGACGAGATCCCGCGTGTTCACGCCGGAACCGAAGCTCAGTTCGGTGAGCTTCCGCTTCTTTTGCACGCGGACGGGCGCCAGCTGTTGCTGGCGCAGGCGCTGGTTCACCGCGTCCTCGGTGTCGGCCTCCATCACGCCCTTCCGGACTTCACCGGTGCGGGCGCGGGCTTCCCAGGTAAATTCTGCCATGGTGGAGCCCCACGCGAGGCGAAGGGAGACTACTAGGATACCGGTCCCGATGCTTTCGGGTCAAAAGACGGGGGTGCCAGCATGACGTTTCCCGCACTCGACCGCATCGCCGCCATCGCGCTCGAGGAGGGCGCAGCGCCTTCGGCGGTCGTCTCGGGGGCCTTCCGCGGGTCCCACGGCTGGGTTTTCGGACAGGGAGCGGCCGGCGCCAGGGTCGAGGCGGCACGCGCGATCTTCGATCTGGCGTCGGTGACCAAGCCCTTCGTGGCGACCGCAGCGGCGCGTCTCCGCCGGTCGGGAGCGCTCGACCTCGAAGCGCCGCTCGCCTCGTTCCTGCCCGAGCTCACGGACACGCCTTCCGCCGCCATCCCGCTGATCCTGCTTTTGGCACATCGTGGCGGGCTCGAGGCCCACCTTCCGCTCTTCGCGCCGTTGTTGGGCGGGGCGCCCTTCGAGCGGGGGCAGGCGCTTTGGGTTGCGGCATCAGCGCGCCGGAGCGACGCCACGGGCGCGCTGCCGCCGTCGGGGTTTGCGCCGCTCTATAGCGATCTCGGCTACGCGCTCGCCGGGGCCGCCATCGAGCGCGCCGCTGGTCGTCCGCTCGACGAGGTGATCGACGATCAGGTGGCACGACCGCTCGGGCTCGAAGTTCGATCGGTGCGGCTCTGGCACCGCGCTGCAGCGGACTTTCCCGATCGCGTGCACCCCACCGAGACGGTCGGCTGGCGCGGCGGCGTCATCTTGGGTGTCGTTCACGACGAAAATGCGTGGGCGCTCGCCGGGCATGGGCTCGCGGGGCAGGCCGGGCTGTTCGGCACCGCAGAGAGCGTCGCCAAGTTCGGGACTGCCGTGCTCGACGCACTCGCGGGGCGCGACGACAGCTGGCTCGACGTGCGCGAACTCACGCCGCTGGTCACGCCACGACCGCTCGGCTCCCTGCGTGCGGGGTTCGACGGCAAATCGGGACCGGGATCGGCTGCCGGCGACCGCGCGAGCCAGGAGACGTTCGGCCATCTCGGGTTCACCGGCACGAGCCTGTGGTGTGACCCGAAGGCCGAACGCGTCGGCGTCCTGCTGTCGAACCGGGTCTGCCCCTCCCGTGACAACGTGCGAATTCGTGCGGTTCGGCCGCGAATTCACGACCAGTTGCACGCCTGGGAGGGGGGGCTTTCATTGTTCGATCAGCCGTGAAAGACTGCGGGGGCCGGCCCCCCCTGGAGAGCCGCTCCCGCAACGCACCCGATGTGGAAGCTGACGATACAGGACGATCAGGCCACCAAGACCGTCGTCCACCTGGTCCGGGAGGAGTACACGGTCGGTCGCGACGAGACCAATGCAGTCCGTCTGACGGAGCGCAACATCTCGCGCAAGCACGCCAAGCTTGCCCAACTGAACGACCAATGGCGGCTCCACGACATCCGTAGCTACAACGGCTGCTACGTGAACGGCGCGCGCGTCGCGGACCCACAGCCGCTGATGCACGGCGATCTGATCCAGCTCGGTGATTACCGGCTGACCTTGGAGGACGAGACCCAGGTCGCCGGTAGCGACGACGGCGTGCTCACGGTTCCTGGTCGCCCCAGCATGCACACCCAGAGCGACCGGCTGGTCCTCATCGCCGGGCCCGGTCAGGGTCAGGAGTTCGTCCTCGGCACCGATCGGATCGTCGTGGGCCGTGGCGAAGAGTGCGAGATTTCCGTCAACCACCCTTCGGTGAGCCGGGTGCACGCCGAGATCCGCCGGGTCGCCGAGGGCCGCTGGGAGGCGGTCGACCTGAGCAGCGCCAACGGCGTCCGCATCAACGGCGTCGAGATGCCGCAGAGCTTGCTCGACTCGCGCGATGTCATCGAGCTCGGCGACGTGATCTTGAAGTTCCTCCCGGCTGGGGAAATCTACATTCCCGGACCCGACGAAGCGCTCCGCATCGAGGCGAAGGGCCGTGGCGTGCCCCTGTCGCTCAAGATCGGTTTCGTGCTGGCGTTGCTTGCCGCGGCTGCCGTGGCCGCCTTCGCCCTCAAGCCGCCGGACCCGCCGATCACGCCGATCGCCCGTAGTGAAAATAGAGACCCGGTGGGTCAAACGCTCAGAGAAGCGACGGCGCTCCTTGCCCAAGGCAACACCGAAGGCGCCATGGAGCGCGCGCGCGGCATTCCCGAGAGCTCGAACCTGCGCGCGTCCAGCGACTTTCGCGCGATTCAAGACGCGTGGGCCGATGCGCTGTTCGACAAGGCCGCTCGCAGCCAGGATCCGACCGAGAAGCGCGCCATCCTCGATCGGATCGCCGCGACGCCGAGTGTCGACCCCGCGCGCCGAAAGCGCGCCGCCGACGAAGTCGAAGCGATGCAGAAGTCGGCCGTCAACATCGCCGACTTGCCGAGCGACGACGAAGCCTCGGCCGACGCGGCCCCGAAGGAAGCGTCACCGGAGCCCAGCGAGAAAAAGCCCGCGCCGACCGCCGCCAAGACGGCCACTGCCAAGAAACCGAGCCCGCCCGCGCCGAAGACCACGGCCACGCCCGCGCCGAAGACCACGGCTACCTCGGGCTCGCTCGTGCGCAAGAACCCGTTCGGCGGACCGTGACCCAGGGCGGGTCCGCGGGCGCCGTCTTCCGCTCCCGCCCGGTAGCGGCCGCCCTGACGCTGATCGGACTTTCGCTCGCCGTCGAATTGACGCCCGGGCTCGCACGGCTGCGACTGTTCGGGCCGCGGCCCGAGCCGGTTCTCGTTGACGTGCCGCTCGCCGCCGCGACGGCCAGTGTCGGCGAAGCCAGGCTCGAGAACGAAACGACATCGCGCGATCTCCCTCCGTCCGAAGCGGCGCGTGCTCGCGGGCCCATTGCGCGCGAGGCCGCCGAGGATCCCGCGCTGCCCGGCAAGGATCAACCTCCGGTTCCCATCACCGATCCATCGGGCCTCGCGTCGTTCTTCGCCGCGCTGGCGCGCGCGGAGCGAAAGGACCCGGGAGCCGTCGTGCGAGTCGTGCATTTCGGTGATTCGCTGGTGGCGAGCGATTTCGTCTCGGGCACGCTGAGGCGCCTGTTGCAACGGCGATTCGGCGACGCTGGCCACGGCTTCATGCTGATCGCGAACGCCTGGCCGTCGTACTTTCACTGGGACGTGAAGCGCTATGCCACGGCCGGCTTCAAGGTGAGCCGCATCGTCGGGCCCTACGCCGAGGACGGCTTCTACGGTCTCGGCGGCGTCTCGTTCCGCGCCGAACGCCATGCCCTCGCCCGCTTCGGGACCGACGACGGTGAGGGCCTGGGCAGTCGCGTGTCGCGCTTCGTCGTGGCCTACGCCGAGGAGCCCCGCGGTGGACGATTTCAGCTCAGCGTGGACGGACGCGAAGAGCGCGTGATCGACACCACGGGGCCAACGCTCGCGTCGCGCTTCGCCGAGATCCGCGTGCCGGACGGCGCCCACGAACTCGAACTCAAGACCCTCGCCGGCGAGAGCCGCCTCTTCGGCGTCGTGATGGAGCGCGACGTTCCGGGCGTCGTCCTCGACGCCATCGGCATTCAGGGTGCGCGCATTCGCTTTCTCGCCAAACAGGACGACGCCCATTTCGCCGAGCAGCTGAAGTTCAGGAATCCCCAGCTCGTCATCTACGAATTCGGCGCCAACGAGAGCGGCGACGGCTTCGTCTACCCGATGGAGGACTACCGCCGCACGATGCGCGAGGTGCTCCAAGAAGTGCGGCGGAGCGCGCCCGAAAGCAGCTGCCTGGTCGTTTCTGCCATGGACCGCGCGGCCAAGCAGGGCGAGGAGATCGTCAGCGTTCGCGTGATCCCGGCGCTCGTCGCCGAGCAAGAACGCGTCGCCAAGGAAGTCGGGTGCGCCTACTTCGACACCTACCGTGCGATGGGAGGCAAAGGTTCGATGCCGATCTGGGTTCGGCGCGGCCTTGGACAGGCCGACCTCACGCATCCCACGGGAGCAGGCGCCGAGCGCCTGGGCAATTGGGTCTACGGAGCGATGATGCGCGCGTACGCGACGTGGGCGCCCAACACCCCGGTCGACCAACGTTGACCGGAAGCGAAGGGCGCGACTCCGCTCCTTGTGCGTTTAGTACCCACCCACGCGCGCGCCAGGCAACCTCGCAAATCTAGCATTTTTCAGCCTGATCTGCGTTGCGACGCGTTCGCGACTCGACGTAGAGTGATGGCAGTTTCGCCCGCGCTGTCGCGAGCACTCGCCACCGGAAAGCGCCTTGTTCGATCGCTCCACCAGGTCGCGCGTTTCGACGCTTGCGCTCTTCGCGCAGTTCGCGTGGGCGTGTGCCGATCTCCCGGACATCGAGCGCGACACGCTCGGCGGAGCCGGTACCGACATGACCGAGGCGGGTACGGCGGGAAGCGTCGCCGGTGCGATGAGCGCCGGAAGCGGTGGCACCGCCGGCATGACGACCGGCGGCGGCGCGGGTACGGCGGGTTCCGTCACCGGCGGGAGTGCGGGCTCGACGAGCGGCACCGGAGGTGGTGGCGACGCAGGCACAGGCGGCGACGCCGGCACGGGCGGGACGTCGGGCGCGGGCGGGACATCGGGCGCAGGCGGGACGTCGGGCGCAGGCGGGACGTCGGGCACAGGCGGGACGTCGGGCGCAAGCGGTGCGGGGGCCGGTGGAAAAGGCGGAACCGGTGGCACGGGCGGCGCGGGGGCCGGTGGAAAGGGCGGCTCGGGCGGCAGCTCGGGCTCCAATTTCGGCGGGTTCAGCAACTTCGGCGGCTTCAATTTCGGAGGCAAAGGTGGTTCCGGCGGCAACAGCGGTGCCGCGGGAGCGGGCGGGACCGCTGGTGGCGCCGGGGCTGGGGGCGCTCTCGGTGGCGCAGCGGGCGCAGCGGGCGCGGCGGGCGCGAGCGGCAGCGGCGCCGGCAATGCCGGGGCGAGCGGCGCCGGTGGCATGGCGGGCGGTGCAGGCTCTGGGAGTTCCGGCACCAGCGCGGGCGGCGCGGCCGGAACGAACTAGAGCTCCGCTCCTGCTCGGCGCGGCGATGAAATGCGCTCCACCGATCTAGTTGCTACCGCCGAGCGTGACGCGAACGCCGACCCAACCCGAGATGTACGTGTCGGTCGCGCCGCCCGCGACCACCGGGGCCTTGCAGCCGAGCACCGGATCGCACGGGGTCTCGCTCGGGATCCCGTTGAAGTCGAAGCCGTAACGGATGACGTCCCCACCGGCCACCACGTCGAGGAACGGCAGGAAGCCGTAGCCGAATTCGAGCCCGAAATCGAGTCCGCGTCCCTTGGCTCCGGGGAACCACACGTACTCGAGATCGATGTTGGCCATGCTGAGCAAGATCCGCGGCGCGACGCGACCGGCGACGAAGAACTTCGCGATCCGCGCACGCACATCGGCACCGACGCGGATGAAGTCGTATTTGACGTCGGGCACCAGCGGCTCCACGCCGTTCGCTCCCCCTTCGTCGCCGAGCAAGATGAAGGAATGCGAGCCGTACATGCCGAAAATGCCGAGTTCCACCATGTTGATCGGCAAGCGCGCCCGCACGCCCACGGCGAAGGACTGGGTCGACGTCTTGAGCTCCTGGACCGGCTTGCCCGGTTCCTGGAGCTCGGTCGTGGTGGCGATACCGAGCTCGAACTCGCCCTCGACCCCGAAATAGCTGGCGACGTCGTCACGCACGAGCGCCGCGGGATAAAACCGCGCCGATGCCTTGAGCGCCGGGCCGAAAGGGAGCTTGTAGGGCACGAGGTGCCGCGGCTCGGGGCCTTCGGGCGGCGGCCGCGTGTCGCGCTGCCCGACCGGGTCGGTGTACTCGAAGGAACGGTTGTAGCCGCGCATGCCGACAGTGAGTTCGAACGGCGTGCGGCCCGCTTTCGACTTCGACGGTTTATCCTCCTTCGGCTCTTCTTCCGCGGCGGTTGCGGCCGCGGCTTCTTCCGGCTCCGCTTCCGCCTCCTCGGCGGGCTCAGCCTCTTCCTCCGGTGCGGCCTCCTCTGGCTCTCCGCCGACCTCGGGTTCCGCTTCTTCCTCCATCTCGGGCGGGGGCGCGGATTTGAGACTGGGCTTGTAGCCGCCCGTCGCGTCGGCAAGCGGCACGGCGATGGTCGTGTTGAACTCGCTTTGAACCGCGGCCTGGAGCTTCTCGGCACTGCCTCCCTGGATCGTCACCTCCGAGACGCGTTCGCCGTTCGCCTTGTAGATGGCGAGCGTCAGGTCGAATTTCTTCGACACCGTCCCCATCACGACGCCGTGAACGCCGAGTACCCCGGCCATCTTGGCAATGGTCTTCTGGCTGTCCTTGGGCTTGAGATCCTCGGCGTCGGCCACGTCGTACCACCCCGAGTCCTTGATCGTCTTCATCAAGGAAACGCGCACCTTGGCGGCGTTCGGCCCCTGGATCTTCCCGACGGCAACCTGCTTCTTGGTGACGGTGCCCGCTTCGGGGGCGTGAAGAACGTGGTGCGGCAGCGGACCCGCCGACGCGAGCTCGGAGCCGAGAACGGTGAGCACCGCGAGGCAGCAAACGTGAAGGATCCGAGGCATCGCGGGTTCGAGCGGAGGGCTCGGGGAACTTTGTCGTTTAGTTCGCGGAACGCGCGGCTGCAAGAGTCCGCCGCTCCGTTATGTATGAACCCCGGGGCAGGTTTTTGGGCTCAGTAACCGCATCGCCCTGCCCAGTGGCGCGTTCGGGGGCGTCTCGGGCTCGCTATCGTGAATTTTTCCGCGAGGAGCCTTCCCTCGAGAGCGCTTTGATCGCCCGCAGCTTGACTTGTCCTCGGGACATGCCGGACGCTCGCCGCCTCGCGTAGCGCCCTTCGCTCTTTCCCTTCCCCCGAGCCGATGACCCGCTCCTTCCTCATCCGCGTTCTCGTCACCTTGGTGCTCGTCGTCGTGGCGCGAAGCGCCTCGGCCGAGGACCTTCCGGAATCACCGTACGAGGCACCACCCGCCGCGAGCGGCGAGCTCGACGTGCGCGGCATGGAGTGCGTGCCTCAAGTGAAAGAGGTCGAGACGCGGCGATCGATCCCGATCCAGTGCCAGACCGACTACGAGGTGGCGGGGGTCGAAGTGCGCTACCGGCCAGAGGGCGGCAAGTGGGCGAAGATCGAGCTCCAGAACACCGACGGAGCCTGGACGGGCATGATCCCGTGCACGGCGACGTCCAAGCGCGGCACGCTGAAGGTCTATGCGTTCGCTCGCAACGACGCAAACAAGGTCGTCGGCCGCGTCGGACGAAGCAACGCACCGATGACGATTCGCCTGGTCGATTCATCGAAGGCGCCCGCTCCGGCATTTCCGAACAAGGAGCCACCGGCACGTTGCTTCGAGAAGACGGAGTGTCCGCCGGAGATGCTCGGCACCGCCGCCTGCCCCGGCACCAAGGCAAACGCGTCGGCGAAGCGTGCGTGGGGGGCGAGCTGCTCGCAAAGCGACCAATGTCAGACCGGGCTCGAATGCCTGAACGGCAGTTGCGAGTCACCGCCCAAGTGCGAAACGGTGAAGGACTGCCCGGAGGGAGCGGAATGCACCGACGGGCTCTGCCGTACGCCGACTGCCGAAGAGCTCGCCGAGCGCCTAGGCCCGCCGAAGCATCACTGGTTCGGGCTGCATTTCGCGGCTGACCTGATGATGATGCGCGAGGCGGACGGCGTGTGCCTGCCGGACGGTGCCGGACAAACCGAAGACAGCAAGCGCTTCGCTTGTTACCAGGCCGGCAACGAATACACCGGCGTCCCCAACACCAGCCAATCGGGTCACCTTTCGTCGGGGCTCTACTTTGCCACCGTGCGAGCCCTGCTCTCGTACGAGTACGCGTTCAACCGCCTGATGTTCGGAGCGCGGCTCGGGTGGGCGTTCCGTGGTGCGCCCAAGCACTTCAGCCCCGTCCACGCCGAGGCGCGCGGCTTCTACAGTTTGAGAAAAGACGTCTTCAACAAGAACTTCCGTCCGTACCTCGGCCTGACCGCAGGCTACGCCCAGGTCGACGCCTCGGGCACGGTGACGATCGTCGATTGCAACAAGGATCCGGCGACACTCACCACCTGCCGCAATGCGACGGGCGCGGCCGTCAACGATCTCCTGGTCTCGCAGGGCGGCTACCCGCCGCTGGCGGTGAAACGCGTCCTCAACGCCTACCGGAGCGGAACGCGCTTCTTCTTCGGCCCCACCCTGCACACGGTGTTCGCGCTCGCGAACGATTCGGCGATCGTCTTCGACTTCGTCGTCATGTTCCCGGACGTCGTGTTCCAGCCCTCGCTCGGCTACGAGCTGGCGCTCTAGAGCATTTCTCGTAACCGGCGTTGCCGGTTCCGATGCGGTTGACTACGGCTGCTTGCTGCGGTCGTAAGCCGACAAGAGCTCGTTCCCCAGGGCCTCGCCGAGCTTCACGTAGCCGGCGGGCGTCAGGTGAACGCGATCGGCACGCGCCAGGGGTGGCGACTCGCGCAGGAAGCGAGCAAAGCCGCCATCGCCGCCCATGGCGCCGCGCAGTGAGAAGAACCCGCAGCCCACCGCCTCGGCGCCGCCCCGAAGCGCCACCTCGATTTCCGATACGCGTGGCAGCGACGTGAGATCGGGCGACGCGGCATCCGGCGGCCCGACGACGAGACAATCGGCCTGCGGCGCACCGCGCCGGAGGCGCGCGACGAGCTCTTCGACCTCGGCCTTGCTGGCATCGGCGCGCCTGTTGTCGAACGCTTCGTTGGTGCCGAACGCGACCACGACGAGTTCGGGGGGACGCGCCGCGAGCTCCGCCGCGAGAACGGCCGGATCCCAGGCAAGGACCGTGGCAAGCCGGGCGCCATCGATGCCCGACGTGTCGAGGACGACCCCAGGGCCCGTTCCCTCGGCGATCACGCCGTAGAAGCGAGGTGCTCCGTCGAAGTCGTCGAGCGTGAAGCCGTCGGCGGCGGGCGCTTCGAAACGCTGTCGAAGGATGGGAGACCCGGCGACGCGAGGCAGCGCGGCCGCGTCGCGCACCACCGTTCGGTTCGCGCCGAGCGTCACGCGGAAGCGAGCACCCGGCGGCAGATCGAAAAGCAGCTCGTAGCGGACGCTGCCTTGGGCGCGCTTCGGGTCGACCCGAACCTCGGCCCTAGCGCGGTCGTCCACCGGCAGCGTTCGAAGGCCGGCCGTGCCGAACGTACGATCGCCCTCGGTGGTGCGTCGCGACGGAGGCTCCGGCTCGACGCGGAATCGACCCTCGCGCACGACCTTCACCCCGTCGTGCCGGTAGGGACTGGCACCAACCCGCAGAAAACCCGGGCCGCCGCTGCCGAAACGCTGTTCCAGAAGCCGCCGCACCGCCCCGGTCAGGTAGTCGGCCGCGGTGTGCGAGTCGCCGAGCCAGAGGATCCTCACGTGGTCCGTCCGTGCCTTCTGCTCGAGCGCCGACAGTGACCGGTAGAAGCGTCCCAGCGGGAGCGCCTCCGGAGAGGCCACCGGGCCTTCTATCGCCGCGCTCGCCACCGGCAGGGCACCGCTCGTCGCGGACGCGACAGGCCCACCGCTCGCTCGGGGAACGGGAGCGGGACGCCGCGGTTCGAGCCGAACACTGGGGCTACAGGTGAAGGCGACGAGCGCCGACAGCAGCGCGGCAGCGAAGGCGACCGGAAGACCCGACTCAGCCTGCGGCATCGATCGGCTCCGTTCCCTGCACGTCGGCAAATCGGCCCTCGCGGATCCGACTCTCGACGTGACCGAGCAGCACGTCGAGGTACGTCTCGAGTGGGGGGCAGGCGATGCTCGAACCGCGCAACCTCTCGACGGCGACCGCAGCATCGTACGTCACGTCACGGGTCACGAGATCGCCCACCGCGCGTAGCTTCTGCGCGAGAAGCCCGACACCCGGGTTACCGAACAGCGCCCCCAGTGCTCCCGCACTGAACCCTGGTTCGAGCCGCTTGCCGAAGCGTTCCGCGGCAAGCTCGAGGAAGCGACGCGTGGTCATGGGCTCGGGGTCGACGAGGTGGAGGCTCTCACCGAGCGTCTCGGGAAGGCCGCCCAGATGAAAAGCGGCCTGGGCGACGAAGTCGACCGGGACGAGGTGGAGCCTCGTTTCGAGCCTCTGCGGCAGCGGCAGCGGGACGTCGCTCGGCGCGTTCGCGAGAAACATCAGGAGCGGGTACACGCCGTCCAGCCGGTCGACGCTCCCGCTCCGGGTGTCACCGACCACCTGGGCCGCTCGAACGACCGTGAGCGGCACCTCGGGGTGGCGCCGGAGCATCGCCTCGGCAAGAGCGAGCGAGGCCGCAACCGGCGAGCGGAAAGTCTGCCGGGCGTGAAGATCTTTCTCGAGCACCACGCCCGTCCGATCGCCGCTCACGAACACACTGGAGTGGTGAACCACGCGCTCGAGCCCGGCCGCGGCGCGTGCGAACTCGATGATCTCGCGCGCGCCAGCGACGTTCACGGCTTCGGCTGCGTCGCCTGGCGCGCCCAGATCGACGACTTGATAGACGTGATGAACCCGACGGACGGCGGAGAGGAGTTCCGCGTACTCGGCGCGGCCGAGCCCGAAGTCGATGGCGGCTGGGTCGCCTTCGACGACACGCGCCCGTTCGCTGCCTTCGATCTCCGAAAGCGCCGCCGTGGCCTCCCTGCGCCGCGCCCGGTGCACGAGCAGCGTGGGGCGGACCGCCGGATCGGCCGAAAGGGCCGCTCGTAGGAGCGCCCTCGCCCGTAGGCCAGGGAACCCCGTGATGAGCAGCGCGTTCGGCTCAGAAAGGGATTTCGTCGTCGCCACCGCCGCCGTAATCGGCATCCCCGTAGCCGCCGGAGGGGGCTCCCGCCGGCTGATCCCCGTCGTCACCGGGGCCAGGGCCGCCGGACGGGCGTGGACCACCGCCCCCGCCACCGCGCCCGCCGCCGGAGAGGATGATGTTGTTGGCCACGACCTCGGTCTTGTAGCGCTTGTGGCCCTCCTTGTCGTCGTAGCTCGAGGTACGAAGCCCGCCTTCGACGAAGATGCGTGACCCTTTGGCGAGGATCTTGGCGAGGGCCTCGCCCCGCTTTCCCCAGACGACGACGCTGTGCCACTCCGTGCGCTCCTGCCGGACCTTGTTGCGATCGAGGTACGTCTCGCTCGTCGCCAGGCGAAGCTTCAGCACGGCCTGTCCCCCGCTCGTCATGCGAAGCTCGGGGTCAGCCCCGAGGTTACCGAGCAGCATCACGCGATTCAGACCGTCGGCCATGTCGTCTCCTTCTTTCCTCTCAAGCCATCTGACCGTGGTCCACCGGCGCGTCAAGCCGAGGTCGGACGTTCTTCGTCAGACCCTGGTGCGCGACGAGCCAGTTCACCGCGCTCGGTGCTAGAGCGCGGACATTCCCGAGCCGCCAGCCGACCCGGCGAGGGCGTCGATCTCCGTGAGCATGCCTTCCACGTCGCGGCGGAGGTCCACGAGCGCCGCCCGCGCGCGTTCCGCGACGACCGTTTCGCCCTGGGTGAGGGGTTCCATGCCCGTTTCGCGCAGCCGCCGCCGCGCCCCGGCGATGGTGAAGCCGTGCGTGTAGAGGAGATCCTTCACCTTGAGCAGCCGATCCACGTCGCGACGCGAGTAGATGCGCTGGCCCTTCCGCGATTTCTGTGGGCGGATCGAACGGAACTCGGTTTCCCAGTAGCGGAGCACGTGCGGCTCCACACCGACGAGATTCGAGACTTCTCCGATGCGGTAGTAGAGCTTGACCGGAAGGTCGTCGTGCTCCACCCGGCGCCTAGCCCTTTACCTCGGGCAGGCGGGCGCCCGCTCCGTCGGTCGCGCGTTCCTCGTTGAGCGCTTGCTTGAGTAGCTGGCTGGCCTTGAAGTTGAGGACGCGCCGCTCCGTGATGGTGATCGGATCGCCCGTCTGCGGGTTTCGACCCTGGCGCTGGCGCTTGTCGCGGAGCACGAAGTTTCCGAACCCGGAGATCTTGATCTTCTCGCCGCGCCCGAGCGTCTCCTTCATGGTCTCGAAAACCAGATCCACGAGATCGGCGGACTCCTTCTTCGAGAAGCCACCGAGCCTCGTGTACACGGCTTGGACGATCTCCGCCTTCGTCATCGGTCGTGAGGTGACCAGGAGATACTACCCGGGTGCCCCGCGTTGTCCATGCCTTAGACCGGACGCTAGGCCGCTGCCGTGACCGGGCGATGCCCGCTGCCTTCGACCGGGCGGTGCCCGCTGCCTTCGACCGGGCGATGCCCGGTCAGGCGGCGTTTGCGACCGAGGCGTCGGCCGGCGGGCGCACGGAATCCGGGGCCCCGAGCGCGGGATCCGGCGTGTCGAGTTGCTCGCGGACGACCAGGACCGCGACGTAGCCGTAGCCGAGGGTGAATAGTGCGGCGAAGGGGAGTGCCAGGTAGTGACCGGTGGTGGCCGCGGCGACGACGCTCGCCGAGGAAACCAGCGCGAGGCCGATCTCCGAGAGCGGTAGCTTTGCCGCCTGTCGGTATCGACCCTTGGCTTCACCGCGCTTGGGCGTCCGCACGAACTCTCCGGCCATCGACTGCATACCCGCGATGACGGCGCCGCTCAGGTGCGGTGCAAGACCCGCACCGAGCGCGATGACCGCCGGCAGCTTGGCGACGGCGCTCCAGATCGAGCGGCCCCGGGCGCGCTCGGCCATGCCGTAGAACGCCACCAGCGACCCGGTGGCGCCGAGACACAGCGGCACGTCCACCAGCAGGAGGGCGCGCACGCTGGTTGCCGGCATGAACAGCAGCGCCGGCAGGAGGAGCAAGGTGAGGAGCACCATCGCGGGGTACGCGAGGTGCGGCATCATGTGAAAGAACGCTTCCACCCGCTTGCCGAGCGGGAGTTCGGTCCGCAGCACGCGACCGAGGAGTTTCCGCGCCGTCTGGATCGTGCCCTTGGCCCAGCGAAATTGCTGCGCCCGGAACGCCGACATGTCTTCCGGAAGCTCCGCCGGCGTGAGCACGTCGGCCCGGTAAATGAAGCGCCACCCGGCCAGCTGGGCGCGGTAGGAAAGGTCGAGATCCTCGGTCAGGGTGTCGTGCTGCCAGCCACCGGCATCTTCGATCGCCGTGCGGCGCCAAATGCCGCCGGTCCCCGAAAAATTGAAGAAGTGCCCGAGTGCACAGCGGGCCCGGTTCTCGACCAGGTGATGACCATCGAGCATCAGCGCCTGCACGGCGGTGAGCAAACTGTGCGAGCGGTTCGAATGGTCCCAGCGGGTCTGCACCATGCCGACGCGCGGGTGCGTGAAGTGACCGACCACCTCTTTCAAGAAGCTCGGTTGCGGAAGAAAGTCGGCGTCGAAGACGGCGATCAGTTCGCCTCGCGCACGCCGGAGGCCGTAGTCGAGCGCGCCCGCTTTGTACCCGTGCCGGCTCGGCCGGCGAACGTATTCGACCTCGACGCCCGCTACCCTGAGCTCATCGACCGCGGCTCGCGCGATGCCTTCGGTCTCGTCCGTCGAATCGTCGAGCACCTGGATCTCGAGTTTTTCCCGCGGGTAATCCATGGCGCCCGTGGCCAGGATCAGGCGCCGAGCCACCGTCGCCTCGTTGTACAGCGGTAGCTGGATCGTCACGCTGGGCAACTCGCTCGGCACCTCGGGCCGCTGCTCGAGCCGGGCAAGACGCCGGCTGTGCCGGATGCAGGTGAGCGCGAGATGCGCGCGGTGCGCCCCGTAGCTGCATAGGACCACCAGCACGAGGCCGTACAGGACGAAGAGGACCCAGGACATCTGTCCAGGCGAGTACCACCCGACCTCCACGCAATTGTCACCGGCGTGTAATTCGTTGCAGCTTGATGTCGTGATGGGCGGCTATCGCCCAGGCGTCCGAGGCGCGCCGGACTAGAACCCGATGTCGGTACCGGGGTTCTTAGCTGGCGGTGCGGGCGTCGCCGGCTTCGGCATCGTTCGCACCGGTCGCTTCGTACCCACGCGTGGCGCAGTGGCGCCCGTCGGCACCGCCGCCGCGCCGGCCGACGGAACCGGAGCTGCTGCGGTCGCTGCGGGTGGAGTCGTCGCGGGCGTGGCAGCTACTGGTGCCGCGGTCGGCCCCGGGGCCGCCACAGGGGCTTCCGGAAGCGACTTCACCTCCGAACGTGCGGCCGGTTCGGGCGCTGGCGCCTCGGGGGTGAGCTTCTTGTTGAGCACCGCGACGCCGATGCCGAGGACCGTGACCGCGACCAGACCAACGGCGATGTACGTCGACAGGCGGGGACGCTCGGGGCGCGGCGTGGGTGTCTGGGTGATGGGCGCGCCCGTGGTGCCCTGCGAACGCGACGCCGTGAGCGACGGCGACGGAGTCGTCGCGGTGAAGGGTGTCGCGCGAGGGCCCGTGTTCATCGAAGGAAGGATGATGCCGGAGAACGCATCGCTCGACTGTGATCCGACACTCAAGCCGCAGACGGCGGAGAGCGAGGTGGCAAGCTCCGCGGCAGACTTGAAACGACCCTCTGGCTCGCGACAGAGCGCGCGCTTCATCCACTCGTCGAAACCGGGCGGAAGGTCCGGAACGAGCTCCGACGGAACGGGGAGCGGCGCCGTGCAGAGCTTCACGAGCACGTCACCGACCGCCTCGCCTTCGAACGGGAGGTGGCCCGTCATGCAGCGGAACGTGATCACGCCGACCGACCAGAGATCCGAGCGAAAATCGACGGAACGAAGCCCGCGCGCCTGTTCCGGACTCATGTAATACGGGGTTCCGAGCACCGAGCCGGTGCGGGTCGCCGACGTGGACGCGGTCATCGAATCGGTGAACTTGGCGATGCCGAAATCCACGACCTTGGTGACATCGGCGCCGTCCTCGTCGTCCCACACCAAAAACACGTTCTCGGGCTTGAGATCGCGGTGAACGATGCCCTGGGCGTGCGCTTTCTGCAGCGCCCGGCACACCTGACCGATCATGCGAGCCGCGTCTTTGGCGTGGAGCCGGCCCACGCGATCGAGCCGCCGATCTAGCGGCTCGCCGTCGAGGAACTCCATGACGATGAACGGGCGGCCGTCGTCCGTCACCCCGTGGTCGTAGACTTCGACCACGTGCTTGCTACGGAGCGACGCGGCCGCCCGGGCCTCGTTCTCGAAGCGCTGCCGCGCCTCGCGACTGTTCGCGTGCTCGATGTCGATGAACTTCACGGCCACGCGCGTGCCGAGCGTGGTGTGCACCCCGGCCCAGACCGATCCCATCCCGCCCCGTCCGAGCAGTTCGGTAACCCGATACTTCCCGGCCACGAGCGCGACCGGCGGAGCAGCGGGCGCAGGGATCGATTCAGCCACCGCTGAAAAGGTTAACTGGACTCGGAGAAAAACGCTAGGACTCCGACACCGGGCCCGAGAAATGCCGTCGTTCCCGCGCTCGTCCGCGCCGGACGCGCCGTCTCGCGAGTGCGCAGATACCCTACATCACGCTGGATGCCGACCGCGCTCTTTCCTCCCGAAGCACCCGATGTCCTCTTTCTCGTGGACCTCTCGAGCTACGTGCTCCGCGCGTACCACGCCGTCGCCCCGCTCACGAGCCCGTCCGGTGAACCGACGCATGCGGTGCACGGGATGGTCACCATGCTCGAGCGGTTGTTTCGCGACCGCCGCCCTGCCCTCGTCGCGATTGCAATGGACGCTGGTCGTGACACCTTCCGCCGCGAGATCTACGCGGACTACAAGGCGCACCGCCCGCCGGCGCCGGCCGACTTGGTGCCGCAGCTCGCGCGCTGCGAGGCGATTGTTCGGGCGTTCGGCGTCACCTGCTGGCAGCAAAAAGGCGTCGAGGCCGACGATCTCATCGCGACGGCCGTGCGCCTCGCCCGCAGCCGCGGGCTTCGTACCGTCATCGTCGCCTCCGACAAGGATTTGATGCAGCTGGTCGGGCCGGACGTGGTCCTGTGGGACACCATGCGGGACCGTGTGGTGGGGGCCGACGAGGTCAGCGAACGCTTCGGCGTGCGTGTGGATCAGCTCGGGGACCTGCTCGCCTTGATGGGCGACAGCTCCGACAACATCCCCGGTGTGCCGCACGTCGGGCCCAAAACGGCGCGCGAGCTACTGAACGAGTACGGCACCCTGGACGGGATCTACGAAAACCTGGCACGCATCACGAAGAAGGCGCTGCGCGAGAATCTCACGAACCACGAGAGCGACGCCCGCGTCAGCCGGCGACTGGTCGCCCTGAAGGACGACTGCGCGATCGAGTTCGACCTCGACCGGCTGCACCCGGGCGCGCGCGATACCGAGACACTGCGTCGCGTCTACGGCGAGCTCGGGTTTCGACGTCAGCTCGCGGAGCTCGACGCCGCTCGGGTGAGCGCGAGCACGGCGGCGGAGGTCCGGCCTGCCCCGCCCGTGCTGTCCGCAAAGGGCGAATACGAAACCGTCCTCGAGCGGACGAGGCTCGAGGCGCTGGTGGACGCTGCGCGCCGGCGCGGGCGTGTGGCGCTCGAGATCGCGACGGCACCGGACGACTCCGCGCTGCGCGGGGCGCTGGTCGGGGTCGCGCTGGCGATTGAGCCGGGCAAGGCCGCATACGTACCGCTGGGCCACCGCTACGTCGGCGCCCCGCGGCAACTCGCCGAAGGCGACGCGCTCGCCCTCCTCGCCCCACTGCTGGCCGATCCAAGCGTCAAGAAGGTCGCGCGCAATCTCAAGCGCGTCGGCGTCGGCTACCGCAGGGTAGACCGCGCGCTCGAGGGATTCGACTTCGACGCAGAGCTCGCGAGCTACCTGATCGACCCGGAAGCGCGCCATGACCGCGAGGCGCTCGCCGAGCGCGAACTCGGCCTCGTGGTGCCGGCCCTCGAAACGCTCACGGCGCGCGGCCGCGGCCGTCGCGTCGGCTTCGACGAGCTCGAATGCGCGGACGCGACCGGGTACGTCGCCGCCGGTGCCGACGTCGCGCTCCGTCTCGCCGAACGGCTCCGGCCGCGGCTGTCCGAGGCTGGACTCGACAAGCTTTTCGACGAGGTCGAGGTGCCGCTCGCGCGACTCCTGGTCGACCTCGAACTCGCCGGCATCGTGCTCGACCGCGAGGTCCTGGGCGGGCTCGGCACGGATTGCGAGGTCGAGATCCGGCGCCTCGAGCGGGAGGCTCACCGCGCCGCGGGCCATGAGTTCAACGTGAATTCACCGCGACAGCTGGAAACGATCCTGTTCGACGAGTTGTCGCTGAAGCCGCTGAAGCGCACCAAGACGTCGCGCTCGACCGACGCTGAAACGCTGGAGGCACTGTCGGACGAGCACGAACTGCCGGGCATCGTGCTCGAGATCCGCCAGATCTCGAAGCTCAAAGGAACGTACATCGACGCGCTGCCGGCGCTGGTCGACGGCCGGACGGGGCGCCTTCACACGAGCTGGGAGCAGGCCGTCGCCGCCACCGGTCGGCTCTCGTCGATCGACCCCAACCTGCAGAACATTCCGATTCGAACCGAGCTCGGGCGCAAGATCCGCGCGGCGTTCGTGGCGCGCCCCGGCACCGAGCTCGTCAGCGCCGACTACTCGCAGATCGAGCTCCGGGTGCTCGCTCATCTCTCTCAGGATCCGGTTCTGCTCGACGCTTTCCGTTTGGAGGAAGACGTGCACCAGCGCACGGCGATGGAGATCTTCGGCGTCGCCGCCGACGCCGTCACGCGCGAGCACCGAACCCGCGCCAAGGCCGTGAACTTCGGCATCATCTACGGGCAAGGTGAAAGCGGCCTGGCCAAGGTCTTGAAGGTGCCGCGAGCGGAAGCAGCGGGCTTCATTGCCGCCTACTTCCAGCGCTACCAGGGCGTGCGGCGCTTCATGAACGAAACCCTCGAGCGGGCGCGCAGCGGCGAGACCGTGCGCAGCCTGCTCGGCCGCCGCCGCCTGGTCCCGGGCATCAAGAGCGCGAACCGCGCGGAGCGGCTGGCCGCCGAGCGCATCGCGATGAACATGCCGATCCAGGGCAGCGCCGCCGATGTACTGAAGCTCGCCATGCTCGCGCTGAAGGACCCGGTGACGCCCGGCTCCCGCATGATCCTCTCCGTCCACGACGAACTCGTGTTCGAGGTGCCGACCAACGAGGTCGAGGAGGCCAAGGCGCGGATCAAGCAGGCGATGGAGCAAGCGTGCCCCCTTGCGGTGCCGCTGACGGTGGACGTGGGGAGCGGCGCAAACTGGAACGCCGCCCACTGATCGGCTCGGCCCTGGGTCCGTCGCAGGACGGCTACCCGCCGCCGCCGCGGATCGCCCAGGTGAGTCGGCCTAGGTTTTTGATCACGTTCGGGACCCGCTTCAAGAGATTGATCGACGGCGGACGCTTCTCGACGATGCGGAGCGGGATTTCGACGATCGTGAGCCCAGCGCGGTAGGCACGGATCACGAGTTCGCTCGCGTAGACATCTCGGTCCGTGAGGCACGCCTCGGCGAGCGGAGCCACGCGGTCCCGCCGGAAGGCCTTGAGCCCGTGCGTGTCGCTACCGCGGAAGTCGACCAACACGCGGAGCAGCCCGGTGTAGACGATGCTCGCGGCGTGGCGAAACATCGGCCGCTGGTCGGAGGCACCGTCGAGGAGCTTCGAGCCGATCACCATCTCGGCTCGTCCACTCCCGAGCAGATCCAGCGCTCGAGCGTGAAAACCGACGTCGCAAAGGTCGATCTCCTCGCAGATCACGAAGCGGCCACGCGCCGCGCGGATTCCGGCGCGGAGGGCGAGCCCGTAATTCGGCTCCGGCACCGAAATCAGGGTTACTTCCGGGTAGCGGCCGGAGAGCTCCTTCGCCACGGCCACCGTCTGGTCGCGCGAGCCGTTCTCGGCCAGCACGATCTCGTACGAAAAGCCGAGCGGCGCGAGGCGCTCGCGGAGGTCGACCACCGCGGAATGCAGGATCCCCTCCTCGTTGTAGACGGGGATCACGATCGACGCGAGCGGGGCCGTGCTCATGCTCGGAGCATCGCCAGTGCAAGGTCCGCTCCGCGTCGCCCCATGACGAGCGCGTCCTCCATCGACGAGTAGTTCCAGGCCCCGTAGCGACCGGTGGAAACGATGCGCTGCTCGGCAAGGAATGGCTCGATCACGGCGAGCGCCGGATAGTACTCATGGTCGAAGATCACGTAAGCAGGATCGATGCGGCGGAGGCGGGCGAAACGAATATCGGTCGGACCAGCGATGACGCCCATCTCGACGAGGCCGGCGACGACGTCCGGCAGCAGGGCCGAAAGGTCCGGTGCCGTTCGATCCGAAAGTTCGACGTAGAGGCTACCGCACCCCGGGGGTGCCAGCTCCGGCGAGAAGTGCGAGTAGGCACCGACGCGATAGAAGGGATATTTCGTTTCCGGCACGTACGCCCAGTGAAAGTCGGTGCGAGGGGCCCGTTCGAGCGCGACGTCGAGGTAGTAGAGGTGGGTCGCGCGAAGTTTGTCGCCTGCCGCTCGCACGGCGGCGGGCAGCGGGTCGAGCAGACCGAGCAGCGACGACAGCGGGATGGTGCTGAGCAGGACCTCGAATGGCTGGCGCCCGTCGTCGAATTCGACGGCGCGCGCCCGAAGGTCGATGCGCTGCGGCTTGCGACCGAGCTCGAGGCGGGACACGCCGCGCTGCATGCCCTTGGGCAGCTCGCCGATGCCGAGACGCGGGTAGAGGAAGCGCTGATTGTATCCGAGCTCGGGACCGCGCAGGCCGAGAGCGCCACCGATCACGTCTGACAGCGACGGCAGCGGAACGAAGCGCTGACACCACGCGCTCGTGATCTCGCGGAGGGGCACGCCCCAGAGCTTCTCGTTGTACGGACGCATGAAATGGCGGGTGATGCCGGTGCCGAAATGCAGCAGGCAAAAGTCCTCGAAGTTTGTCGGCGCTGATTTCTCGGCCGCGAAGTGCGCCTGGAGAAAGCCCATCACGCACTCGAACGAGACTTCGGGCGGCAATCCGAAGGTGTTCGCCTGGAACGGGTAACGCGTGTAGACCCCGTTCGACCACACCACGCTGCGGCGTTCGACCTCCAGGCAATCCCCGTCCAAGAACCCGCGCACTTCCTCGCGCAGCACCGGGTCGCGAAGGTGCAACAGATGCCCGGTCCGATCGAAACGATACCCCTCGTCGAGCACCGTCACCGCATGTCCGCCCGCTTCGTCGTTCCGCTCGAGCGCGACGTAGGAAACACCGGTCGCTTCGAGCGAAAGGGCGGCGCTGAGGCCGGTGAGCCCTGCACCCAGCACCAAAACCTCGACCGAAGGTCTTTCGGGTGGCGACGCCATCGGGCGGGGCGGACCGTACGGGCGAGGGACAGGGTTGTAAAGGCCGACGAAATCCGTGGCGGCGCGCGCGCCCGGCTGCGATCATCGGAGTGATGGCAGCTCAGGCCGTGAACGGCGCGGGTTCGCCCCTCTTCATCGGCATCGCCGGCGGTACCGGCAGCGGCAAGACCACGCTCGCGCGACGCATCGAGCGCGAGCTCGGGGACCGCGTCGCCATGATCGAGCACGACGGCTACTACCGCGATCGGTCGGGCATTGTCGAAACCGAGAGGGAGCTCGTCAACTACGACGAGCCGGACGCCCTCGACAATGATCTCCTCGCGGCCCACCTCGGCGCGCTTCGCCGCGGCGAGTCGATCGAGTGCCCGCGCTACGACTTTGCGACCCACACGCGGCGGCCCGATACCCGCCGCGTGGATCCCGGACGGATCGTGGTCGTGGAGGGCATCCTCTTGTTCGCCGTTCCCGCGCTGCGCGACGCTTTCGACCTCCGCATTTTCGTCGACACGGACGACGACATCCGCCTGCTTCGCCGTATTCGCCGCGACATCGTCGACCGGGCACGAGGGATCGATGCGATTCAGGCGCAGTACTACGGCACCGTGCGGCCGATGCACCTCCTTCACGTTGCACCGAGCAAGCGCTACGCGCACCTGATCGTACCGGAAGGCGGCGAGAACGCCGAGGCGCTTGACGTGATCGTGGGGCGCTTGCGCTACCTGCTCCTCGACGCGGAACGGCGAGGCTAGCAGCGGGCACCGACGCCCGGCGAACACCCGGGCTACCAGCGTTCGATCGTCCAGCCGCGCCGCTTGGCCTGGCGGAGGAGCCGCATGTCGGGGTTCACCGCCACGGGCGCCCCGACGGCTTCGAGCAGGGGGAGATCGGTGATGCTGTCGGTGTAGAACGTCGAATCGGGCAGGCTGAATCCCTCGCGCTCGCTGGCGCGTTGCGCGCGTTCGAGCTTGCCCGCGCCGTAGCACAAGGGCTCGATCGGCCGCCCGGTGAAGCAGCCGTCCTCGATCTCGAGCTCGGTGCACACCACGCAGTCGATGCCGAGCTCGCGGGCGAGCGGCCGCGCCGCGTAGCCGGTGGCGGCCGTGACGATGGCCACGAAGTCGCCCTGGGCTCGGTGGCGTTCCACGGCGGCACGACCCGCGTCCTGGACGTGCTTGAGCATGTATTCTCGGAAAAAGACCTCGCAGCTTTCCAGGAGCCAGCGCTCTTCCTTGCCGCGGAAATGGCGAAGCGCACGGAGCGCCACGCGCGGCGCGTCGATGACGCCGAGCGTGTACTGCGCCATCCACCAGCCGACCTCGAGAGCGTCCTTCAGTCCGACGTCGCCCTGATCGCGGCGGTAACGCGTATAGAGGCCAGCGCTGTCTTTTTTGATCAGCGTCTTGTCCATGTCGAACAGCGCGGCGCGGCGGGCCATTGCTCGGTAGTCTAGAGCGGAGAGCGCTGTCTTTGGTAGAAGCACCGGACAGACCGTGGAGCTCCTTCCCATCGACGGCCTCGTCGGCGAAATCACGCGCACGGCGCTGGAGCGGGGGGCGCTCGTGCTGGAAGCGCCGCCGGGCGCCGGCAAGACGACGCGCGTGCCGTGGGCCCTGATGCAAGCGCTTGGCGGCGACGGCGAGGTCGTGGTCACCGAGCCGCGGCGTCTGGCGGCGAGGATGGCCGCCGAGCGCGTGGCGCGAGAACGGGGCGTGCGTCTCGGCGACGCTGTCGGGTACGCCGTTCGTTTCGAGGAAGTTGCCGGACCGAGGACGCGGCTCCGATACGTGACGGAAGGCATCCTGCTCCGCAAGCTGCTGGCCGAGCGAGAGCTCCGCGGGGTGAGCGCGGTCGTGCTCGACGAGTTTCACGAGCGCCACCTGGAGAGCGACCTGTTGCTCGCGCTGCTCGAGCGAAGGCGCGCCGCGGGGGCTGCATTCGTGCTCGTCGTCATGAGCGCGACCTTGGATGGCGAGCCGATCGCGCAGTACCTCGGCGGCGCCGCGCGCCTGACGAGCGAGGGCCGGCTCTTTCCCGTCACCGTCGAACACGTCAACCGTCTGGACGATCGACCGCTCGAGAAGCAAGTCACGAGCGCCGTTCGCGCCTGCCTCGATCGGCAACCCGACGGCGACGTGCTGGTGTTTCTGCCGGGCGCGGCCGAGATCCGCCGCGCCGGCGAGGCCCTCGAGCCCCTCGGGCGCGAGCGGCGGCTCGCCGTTCTTCCCCTGCACGGCGATCTCACCGTGGCCGAACAGGCTCGCGCGGTCGAACCCGCCGCCCAGCGCAAGGTCGTGCTCTCGACCAACGTCGCCGAGTCGTCACTCACCATCGCCGGCGTGTCGTCGGTCGTGGACTCGGGGCTCGCGCGGGTGGCGGCGCACTCGGCTTGGACGGGCCTGCCGACCCTGTCGACCGCCAAGGTAAGCCGCGCCTCGGCCAAGCAGCGCGCGGGCCGCGCCGGCCGCACCCGCGAAGGGCACGTGATCCGTCTCTACTCGGAAGCCGACTTCATGGCCCGGCCCGAATACGACGCACCCGAGATCACGCGCGCGGATCTTTCGGAGGCGTTGCTCGTCCTTTCGTCATTCGGTCCGACGACGACCCGCGACCTCCGCTTTCTGACGCCACCTCCAGCGGCGAGCCTCGAGACCGCGCGCACTCTTCTCCAAGAGCTCGGTGCGCTCACCGCCGCGGGGGAACTTTCCGCGCTCGGCCGCCGGTTGCTCGAACTCCCGTTGCACCCGAGGCTCGGGCGTCTCGTCGCCGAGGGCGAACGCCGTGGCGTCGCCGACGACGCCGCCCTCGTTGCCGCGCTGCTCGGCGAGCGCGACATTCGCTCCTCCGCGCGTGCAGACTTCGGCGGCGGCCGGGGCCGGCGGGGAGCGGACTCATCGGGTCCCTCGGACGCCCTCGAGCAAGCCGATCTCTTCCGCGAAGCCCAGGACGCGCGCTTCGACGGTCACCGCGTGCGGGCCATCGGGCTCGACGGCCGCGCCGTCGACCGGGTCGAACGCGCACGGCGCCAGATCGCGCGACTTGTCCGACCGTCGAGCGAGCCGCCGGACGCGGAAGAACGGCGCGAGCGAGCGCTTCTCGCCTGCATCCTCGCTGCATTTCCCGATCGCGTCGCTCGGCGGCGGCGGCGCGGCGAGCAGGATCTCGTGCTCGCGAACGGCAAGCTTGCCCGACTGTCGGACGACAGCGTGGTGCACGACGCCATGCTCCTCGTGGCGGTCGACGCGGAGGATCGCGGGCGAGGCGCCGTCGTCCGTTCGGCGAGCGCGGTCGACGAGGACCTGCTCTACGAGCTCGACCCCGAGCGCGTGGAGCTGCGGGACGAGCTCGTGTTCGCGAGCGACGGCGAGCGCGTCGAGCGGGTGTCCAGCATGCGCTGGGGGGCACTCCTTCTCGACGAGACGCGGACGCTCGCCACCCCGTCGGAGGCAGCGGGACGCGTGCTCCTCGCCGCCGCGCGCGCCGAACCAACCCGTTTCTTGAGGAGCGCAGCGGCACTCGAGCTCTCGGTGCGCCTCGAGCTCCTCGCCGAACATTTTCCGATCGGGGACGCACCCAGCGATGCTGCCGCGCCACTCGACGCCGCCCTCGAAAGCGCCTGCGCCGACGCAACCACCTTCGCCGAGCTCGAACGGTCGAACTGGCTCGCGCTGGTGACGGCGTCGCTTCCGGAGCAGCGCCGCCGTCTGCTCGAGAAAGAAGCACCGGAACGGCTCGCGCTCGCCGGCGGGCGCACGGTCAGCGTGCACTACGAGCACGGCCGCACCCCGTTCATCGAGTCTCGTCTCCAGGACTTCTTCGGCTCGGCCCAAGGTCCACGGATCCTCGGTGGACGACTGCCGCTCACGCTCCATCTGCTCGCACCCAATCAGCGCGCGGTGCAGGTGACGACGGACCTCGCGGGCTTCTGGCAACGCCACTACCCATCCGTCCGGCGGGAGCTGATGCGCCGCTACCCACGCCACTCGTGGCCCGAGGACGGCAGTACGGCCACGCCGCCAGCCCCGAGGAAGCGGTAGGGGGAAGATTGGGCTATCCTGTCGGCTGATGGCCGCGCTTTGTTCCTTCGCTCCGCGCGCCCTCCCCATCCTTCTTTGCCTTTCGTGCAGCAGCGAGCCGCTCGCACCGGTGAGCACCAGCGAGTCGGGCGGCACCGGGGGCTCGACGGCAGGCGGCACCGGGGGCTCGACGGCAGGCGGCACCGGCGGTTCGACGACGGGCGGCACCGGGGGCGGCACCACCACTCCCGACTACTCGAACTCACCGTGCTACGGCGACAAGCGCGCGACGCTCGTCTACGACTTCACCACGCACATGCCGCGCGAAGCGATGGCCACGTGCCGCGCCGAGGGCGAGCGGACACTCGTCTACGTGACGGACGAGCTCTGGGAGAATCCCTTCACTCAACCCGAAGTGAACGCATTCATGGCGGGCTTCGAACTCGAGGGCCGGCCTGAAAGCTTCCGTTCGGATCTCGGTGTCCTCCCGACCAACGAACTCGCGTTCGGTCCCCTTTCAGGGCCCTTGAACGAGGGGCGGCTGACAGATGACAAGCTTCCGATTTTCATCGTGAATTCCGGTGGCGCCGGCGACGGCTACCTTTGCGGTTGGTGCGAGGCCGTCGAACTTCACCTCGACGGTCCGCTCTTGAGGTCACTCCACACCGATCAGGCGCTCTCGATCGCCGCGCACGAATCGGCCCATGCGATCCATCGCGGCTACGACGCGAGCGAAGCGGTCTGGGTCGACGAATCCCTGGCTCAGGCGGCGATGACGGTGAACGGCTTCTTCACCGATCAGGCCTGGCTCGAGGCTTTCCTCGACGTGCCCAACGTGGCGTGGGGACCCGGCGTCGAGGATCCGCGGAGCTTCGACTACGGGGCCGGCCTGCTCTTCGGCACCTACCTCTGGGAACAGGGCGGGCCCGAACTCCTCACCGCCATCACGACCGAGCCGCTCGACGAATGGGCGGGAATCGACGCCGCGCTGGCGGCGACCGGCGATCCCAGGGACGGGTTCGGCGTCTTCACGGACATGGCGCTCGCCATGTATCTCGACGATCCGGCGAGCGGCTATTCCTTCAGCTCTTTCGATCTGGTCGACGGGGTGGTGCCCGCCATCGTCGAAACCGGGGCGAGCTACGAGGACACCCTCGCAGCGTACGGGCTCGTCTTCGTGGTCCTCGACGACCAGGCGCGCGAGTTGACGCTCGATGCGCCGGACGGCGTCACGGCGCGGATCGCCTACGACTACGAGGAGACCCCACCAGTGGTGGCCGACGTGCCGCTCCGCGAACCCTTCACGCTCGATGGTGTCGTGCGCGTGCTCGTGATCACCGGCCGCGCCACGACTGCGTTCACGCTGACCGTGGACTGACGTCGGGCGCCTGAGTCCGGCGGAATTGGCGAAGCCAACTCCGCGATGTGCTCTAGAACGCGCCGCGCACGGCGAGCAGCCTGGCCGTTGGGGCGATCGGCGTGGGCGTCACGCTGCTGTGGGCACCGCTGACGGCGAGCGGAATGCCGATACCGAGCGACAGTACTCCCCCACCCGCGATCACGAGCCCAGCCGTATCGCCAGCCTTCGTGTCGACCACGGCGACGGTGACGAGCCCTCCGATCAACGCCGCCACGCCGAGCCAGGCGAGCGACTGGCCGAGCACGGAGCGCACCTCGCTCGCCGGGGTCACGTCGAGGCGGACGGCGTTCGAGGTCTTGGACAGCTTGAACGCGTGGGTCGGGCGCCAACCCGGCACCAGCACCTTGTACTCGGCGCTACGCGGCACCCGGGCGCGGCACGGCGCGTGACAGATCGAGCCCCACCCGAGCGGATTGGCTCGCATGAAAGCGGCACCCGCCGGACCTCGAAGCTCGACCAGCACGCGCGGTCCCTCGCCGGGCTCGTCGAGAATGCTGGGGCCCTGCACCGGGGTGGCGCTCGGCGCTGGGTCGGGGCTGCTCGGCCTAGGCACCGCCGGCTCCGCGTGGAGCTCGGCCGCCGAGAGCGCGGTGACGAAAACCAAGGCTGGGGCCAGGGGCTTCATGGGCGGAGCTTAGCCCTCAGCCGAGCGAGAAGCTGCAAGGCGTCGATTCCCGTCAAACGATCGGGATCGAGCGCGCGTACCGTCTCCACGACCTCACGGCTCGCTGGGTCGGTCGCCTCGGTCGCCGGGGTGAACAGGCCAAGTTGAGGAGCCGCGGGTGTCGCCGGCCGCCGCTGCCCCGCCTCGAGCGTACCGAGGATCGCACGCGCCCGAGCCAATACGGATTCAGGCAGCCCCGCGAGTTTGGCAACCGCGACGCCATAGCTCCGGCTCGCCGCCCCACGTTCGAGCCGATAGAGAAACACCACGTCCTCTGCCAGCTCCCGCGCACTCACGCTCACGTTCGCGATGTGTCGGCTCGAGCCCGCGAGCTCCGTGAGTTCGTGATAGTGAGTGGCGAAAAGCGCCCGACACCCGATCGCATCGTCGAGGTGCTCGGCCACCGCCCAGGCGATCGCCAGCCCGTCGAAGGTGCTCGTGCCGCGTCCGATCTCGTCGAGGATGACCAGCGAGCGGCGCGTCGCCGACCGCACGATTTCCGCCGTTTCGCGCATCTCGACCATGAAGGTGCTCTCCCCGCGCGACACGTTGTCGCTCGCCCCCACGCGAGACAGCACGCGGTCGAAAAGCCCGAGGCGCGCGCTCCGCGCCGGCACGTAACTTCCCATTTGCGCGAGCACGACCGTCAGCGCAACCTGACGCAAGAACGTGCTCTTGCCGGCCATGTTCGGGCCGGTCACGAGCCACAACCGTTCCGCATCGAGCGACAGCGTGCAGTCGTTCGGAACGAACCGACCCCGCGCGGCCAAACGTTCGACGACGGGATGGCGGCCGTCGCGGATCACGAGCGCGTCCGACTCGTCGACCACGGGGCGAGCGTAGTCGTGGCGGTGCGCCACGTCCGCGAGCGTGCTCGCGACGTCCCAACGCGCGAGATGCCGGGAAAGCTCCGAGAGCCGCTCGCTCTCCTTGCCGGCACGTGAAATCAGCTCCTTGAGCAGCACGAGCTCGCGTTCCCGGCGGCGCTCCTCCGCGTGCAGGATACGATCGGCCAGTTCGTCGAGCTCGGGCGTCGTGTAGCGCTCGCCGCTCGCCACGGTTTGCTTGCGCCGAAAATGCTCCGGCACCCGCGCGGCGTGGGCGCGCGTCACCTCGACGTACCAGCCAAAAACGCGCGTGTACCGTAGCTTGAGGCTCGCGATGCCGGTGTCCCGGCGCAGCCGCGCTTCCAGCTCGACCATCCGCTCCGCGCCGCTCTTTTCGAGGCCCCCGAGTTCGTCGAGCTCCGCGTCGTACCCGGGACGAAACACGGCGCCTTCCTTCGGCTGCACGGGTGGACGCTCGACCAGGGCGCGCTCGAGATCGGCGGCGAGGTCCGCCACCACGTCGACCGGCCCCGCGCCGAGGCCGAGCACCTCTCGCGCCGCCGGTTCAGCCAGCGATTCGAGCAACGCTGCCGTACGCGCGGCCGCGATCAACCCGTCGCGAAGCGAACCGAGATCGCGCGGTGTCGCCTCCCCGAGCGCCGCCCGCGTCGTGAGCCGTTCGAGGTCCGACACGCCTTCGAGCGCCGCCCGGACGTCGGCGCGCAGCCTCGGGTTTTGCACGAAGATCTCGACCCGGTCGAGGCGGCGTCGAATGTCCGCAACGTTGACGAGTGGCGACAGGATCGACCGCCGGAGGAGCCGCGCGCCGAGCGCGGTTCGTGTCACGTCGAGCACCCCGAGCAGGGTGGCCGCCCGTCCACCCGGGCTCTCGACGAGCTCGAGGTGTGCTTGCGCCGTGCGGTCGATGACCAGCGTCGCCCGTGGGTCCCAGCGCGCAATGCGCCTCACCGGAAGCTCGACGCCGGGACTGCAGGCGCGGGCAAAGCGCAGGACCCGACCGAGCGCCAGGCACGTGCTCGCAGGGAGCGACGCTGCATCGCGAGCGAGGCCGCCGAGCGCCGTGAGCGCCCCCGCCTCGTCGAGCGGCGAATCCTCGCGAACGACACCGACGTTCAGCGCCCGCAGCGCCAAGAGCGTGTCGGCCCTCGCCTCCGGCTCGAGCCCCTCGCCGAAACCGACCAGGATCTCCCGAGCAGAAGCGCGTGACACCTCGGAGAGAAGGGCCGTCGCGTCGGGCACGGTCGCCGCCGAGAGCTCTCCCGTCGACAAGTCGAAAAGGGAAAGGCCCACGCCGTCGGCCGCGACGTGGGCGGCGGCGAGGTAGTTGTTGGTGCTGGCGTCGAGCTGGTCGCGGTCGGTGACGAGCCCCGGTGTCACCACCCGCACCACGTCGCGCGGGACAATCCCTTTCACCTTCGAGGGATCCGCGAGCTGCTCGCAGATCGCGACCTTGTGGCCGGCAGCGAGCAGTCGGGCCAGGTAGCCCTGAGCGGCGTGGTGGGGCACACCGGCCATCGGGATCTCGTCCGGCTTGCCGCGATTCCGGCTCGTCAGCGTCAGATCGAGGAGGCGTGCGGCGAGTACGGCATCGTCGCCGAACATTTCGTAGAAGTCGCCGAGCCGGAAGAAAACGATGGCGTCCGGGTAGGCACGCTTGGCCGCCGCGTGCTGTTGCATCACGGGCGTCGCCTTCGCGTTCATGGCGGACCGTGCGCTCAGCGCTCTAGCGGACCGGCCAATTCGCGTTGATCGTCAACGTGTCGAGACTCATCAACGACAAGCCGAGGCTCGAAGCGTCCACGAGGGCGAGGCTCTGGAACTCGGGAACGTACGTCATGTGTTGCGGCAAGACCGCAACCGACGCCGCGGTGAGCGCGCCGACCATCGGCGAGAAACCGCCCGACGTCTGCCAGGTGAACGACATGCCCCGGATGCTCGACCAGATCCCGCGGTAGACCGCGAAGCGCCCGACCATGTTCTCGAAGATGCATCGGGCTCCCTTGTCGTCGAGCTGGATGCCCTGGTTGCCGGGCTCACCGACCGTCGGATCGTAGGTGCACACGGCGGTGCCCTTCGGAGCGACCCCGACGCCACAAGGCGGGTTCGCGTTCTCGCAATCGACCGTCGACGAGATCTCGAACGCTCGTGAACGAAGCAGGCGGGTCTTCGGATTGCAGTCGCGCGCACATTCGTAGAGCGGAGGTTCGGTCCGGCCGGGGATCGGGCTTGCCGTCACGTCGTGCATCGAGCGCGATGAATTGAGCACCCATTGGTTCGAGGCCCGTACGGTGTAGCGAACGCCGCCCGGAAAGCAGTGTTCCCAGAGCAGCGTGGTTTTTTCCTTCGGCACTCCCTCGGTCGAGCAATCCGGCGAGGCGGGATCGTCGTCGCAGCGGGTGCACTGCGCGGCGATGTCCTTGAGATCGCCGGCCACCCCGCTTCGGGGACCCACGATCAGCCGGTCCTGAAATGCTTTGGTGATCATCAGATCGCGGCTGACCTCGAGATCGTTGAGGTCGCTGCGGCCGAACGCCGAAAAGCACGCCGCGCGCCCGCCGCAGTCCTGGCCTCGCTCGGACAGCCAATAGGTGTCGGTGAGGACCGGGAAGCCGTCGGTGACCTGCACGTAGTCCGCGTGCGTCTCGGCAAAATCCTCGAGCGCCGATCCGGAAAGGCCGAGCTCCTTGTCGCCGTAGTCGCGCATCATTCCCATGTCGTACACGCCGCTACTGCAGAAGTACGCCGCGCCGTCTTCGAACGACCAGATGCCACCGACGCCCGCGCCGGGCGGGAGCTCGGCCGCGACGATCGGCGCGAGAAACCCGCCCGTTCCATCGGGCGTAACGCGTCCCTCGTAGGTGAGCGAGAACGAATCGGCCGGGAGGTACGAGCGGGGCTCGACGAAGGGCAGCGTGACCGACATTTCCTCGTCGGCCGTCGGATCGGTCGGCAGGTCCGCATTCGAGCGGTCCTTCTCGTAGAGGGTGGTGCCCACGTAAACCGAAGGCAGCTCCGGGGTGCCACCCGCCTCGAGCGGCGGTCCGTCGACCGCGAGGACCTTGGGCCGCTGGAGCGGAGTCGGCGGCACCGGGGTCCCCTGTGAGGCGAAGCGAGGCAGCGATTTCAAGGAGGGGGCGCCGACGCCGGTGGTGGAGCTCACCACGCCCACCGTGTCCGACCGGGGCCGGTGCGGTGACACCATGTTGCAGCTCACCTCGTTGGTCACGGTCGGCGAGCCGTCGGGGCTCTCGCCCGGCCCTGCCTCGCCTTCGATCGCGCGCGTGTAGTAGGGCACGCTGACGTCGTCGCCGAAGCAACCGCGCGAATCCTCGAACTCGGTGCTGTTGGCTCGGGTCGGACGACGGCAGGGGGCGTCGAAGTCGTCGACGTCGATCACGACGATCTGCCCGCTCGTCAGCATGATGAAGCCGAACAACCCTCGAAGCAGGCCCGGCCGCGCGCCGGAGGTGTAGTTCGACGCCGGCCGGTACAGCGTGCCGAGGTCGAGCTCACAGCCGACGTCGCCGAGCTCGCACTTGGTGGGATCCGGCTCGCACCGCACACCCTCCTCCGCGAGCTGGTCGGGGGCTTCGCGCGGCAGGTCGCGCAGGGCGAACGCAATGTCCGCCGCCGGCGGCCCGAAGCGCATCCGATCAGCGGGCTCGAAGGGAACCCGGGGCCCCTGCGGCCGAACGATAGGCGTGCGGTTCGTAGTGCCTTCGGTCACGTCGAACGCCATCACGCTCGCCGGCTGATCGTGCTCGTCGAGCGCGTAGACGAAACGCTCGCCTCGAGACGACAGCGGGCTCACCGCCACGCGGGAGGTCGTCACCACCCGCGACGGCTCCTCGAACGACATCGCCACGAGCGGCGAGAGCTCGGTCAGCCCGCAGGGCGAGGAGGCGTCCAGCACGTGGACGATCGGCCCGCCCTGGTCGGCGATGTACAGACGACCGCCGCCGAGACCGAACCCTGCAGGCGACGCCAGGAAGCTCGGGGGCTCGGGCGGCGAGATCGGCTCGATCGGGTCGCAGCCCGCGGGGTCCAGATCCGGCGGGGGCTCCTGCGCTACCCCCGACGCGTCGATCTCGGAGCGCAGCGGCAGCGTCATCTCGATCGCGCAGGGGTCGAAGGTGCCGAGGGGCTGATCGAGCACCCACTGCGCGTCGATGACCACGACTTCACCGCGGTCCGGCAGCGCCACGACGAGCTTACGCCGCCCCTCGGGCCCACCTTCGATCGTGAGATCCGCCGGACACGCTCTCGCGGTCTCGTCCGCGCCGAGGGGCTTGCCCACGGAGCTTTCGAGCGGTGAAGACGGATCGCAGCCGGTCCGCGTTCCGCCGGCGCCGGGCGGCTCCACCAGCACCGCCATGTCGCCCGGACGGGACGGCAAGCGGCAGGCGGGGAAGCTCGTCACGTCGTAGATTTCAGCGCAAGCTGGCTGCCCAGGGTGACCGCAATCAGCGGGGTTCTGGTGAGGCGGCGCGTTGAGGCACGTCGTTGGCAGCGCGCTGATCCCGAGCTTGCCAACGCCGGTCAGGCCCACGAAGCTCGCCGCGCCACCGGGGCTGGTCACGATGTCGCCGGGCCGACTCGGAACGCGCAGGAACGAAAATCCGGGCGTGACGGGATCCACGTCGATGACGCCAGGGATCGAGGCGTTCACCACCGCGACCTCGTCGGTCGAAGTCTGCGTGACGAGAGCGAGCATCGTCGTCCCCATCAGGTCGAAATCGGGGCAATCGCTCTGCTCGAGGCCGGTGCCGTCCGGGCCGCGGCAGACGAACGTGACCTCGGTGCTCGACTGGAGCGAGAGCTGCGTGACCTCGACGGCGTCCTCGTTGCACGCGAGAGCGAACCCGGAGGCGGCGATCAGGCCCGTGAAGCGGGCGGCGGCGCGCTTTCCCATCATTTGGAGGCTCTCGGCGGCAGGGGCTCCCCGAAGGACGCGACGATGGTGGCGTACGTGTCGGGGTGCCGCTGATCGAGGTCGACCACGCCGATGTAAGAGTCGGTGAAGTGCGCGACGTAGCCGAGACCGTGCTCCGGATCGACGGCGAAAGCCTGTGGCCCGCGCCCGGTGGTGATCTCCGCCTCGATACGCTGGCGCGCTGGGTCGTAAATCGTCAGCCGGCGTGAATCGAAGGAAACGGCGAAGGCGCGGCGCTCGCGCTCGCCGTCCACGTTCACCACGTCCCCGACCACCACCCGCGTCGGACCGCGGGAAAGGACCACCGTGGTCTCGAAAATCGGAAGATCGTTGGAAGCGACATCGGCGATGGCGGGGCGACTCTGCCCGACGACGAGGCTCGCCGGCGAGCGATTGGTGACGAACGTGTCGAGCGGCACGGCGGAGGCCGTCTTCACGCATTCCGCGTAGTCCGGGCCTGCCGCCTGGGCTGAGGCGGGATCGGTGGCTTGGGCTTCGTCGAGCCCGAAACGCTGTGCGCAGCGCCGTTCTTCCGTTCGTCGAACCGACGCGTCCACGTCTAGACCGCGCGAGTCGATGCCCGAGGAATTCGTCAGCACCGAAGCGCGGCTCGGCACCTTGGCGTAGGGACGCGGCGGGTCGGCGCCATCGTCGAAATACACGCGGACGAGGGAGACCCAGGCGGCGTTCCGGTAGCCGATCAGAAAGGCCGGCAGGTGGGGCAGGCCGAGCGCCGGGACGGCCCACGGCTCGGGCAGCGAGGTGACGCCGATCGGACGGTCTGCCAGGCCACTGAGCGTGAACTCGTACTTCGGGCCCGTCGTCCAATCGTTGAGGAACAGCCCGGCGGCTCCGGCCGTCTGGTTCGTGACCATCACCACCTCCGCGCGCTCGTCGGCGGCGACCCCATAGGGCTCGGGGAGCATGCGGAGGCCGCGGGTGTTCTCGGCCGCGGGATCGTCGCCGCTCCGGTGCGTGCCGTCACACGCACCCGGCTGACTGGTCTGCCCGCACAGAAAGTCTCCGTCGGCCGTCACGTCGATCCAATGCAGCGTCGCGTCGCCGCGCACCGGGATGAACAGGCGGCCGGGCTCGCCGGGAGGCGCAGAGGCCGGGCGAGCGCGATGGATCACGTCGGTCGCGAACGCACCGATCTCGACGGTGTCGACGAGGATGGGGATGTTGGGGACGGCGTTGTTCGGGTCGTCGGGTTCGTCTTGCGCGAGGTAGTGCCGGATGGGGTAACAACGGCCGGGGTAGAGAACCTGGGAGGCCGAGGTCTGCGGCTCCAAGGGTTTCCCCTTCGCGTTGAAGCATTCCCCGTCGAGGATGCGGTCGACCTTCTCGCGCAAGGCCACGAGGTCCCAGCTCTGCACGCTGCCCGCGTTGAACTGCAGGTCGAAGTCGCTGCTCACGATGAAGAGGTGCGTCGCCGTCTCGTCGAGCGCGAGGCCGACGGGAAAGTAGAGTTGCGTGGTGCGCGGGGCGATCCCTTCACCGGACGGAAAGCAGCCGCCCGTGAGCAGAAGCAAGAGGATCGACCGAAGCCGCATGCGGCGGCGGAGCGTAGAGGCTCACCCCCAGCCGAGCAACCCGTTCCGCGCCGAATGCGCGCGCGACTCAGGCGAGTTCGAGGATCACGACCCCGCGCTCGGGGTCCTGATCGGGCCGCTCACGAGCGGGCTCGTACACTTCTTCAGGTAGCTCGAGGCGCGGCTGCTCGAGCTCCTGCCGGCGGCGCTGTTCCTCTTCTCGCCGCCGGATCTGGTCGATGATGAAGGGGGGGAGCATGGTCTCGAGCTCGCCTTTCGGCCCGTTACCGGGCTTCCCAACTAATCTAGCCAGGGTAAACGCGGGGTCAAGTTCGTGAAACCCGACTCCTTTTGACGCTAAGCGCCATCCGGTGGCGGACGGCGAGCGTTCGGAAATCAGACTTCCGCGTCGAATCACCCTGCATAATACGGTCCGCGTGAGCGAAAGGTTACCCCCGGAAGCGTCCCCACGAGGGCACCCGACCCCGCGACGGCGCGAAAAGACCGGGCCGGCGGCCGGTGGCCACCTCGCGTTCGTCGGCTGGGCGCTCGGCCTCGCCGTCCTCCTCGGCGCGCTGCCCCTCCGGGCGGCCTTCGAGGTGAGCGACGTGGAGTGGCAAGGAGCGAGCGAGCTCTTCGAGATCGCCCGGACGGAGCTCGGACGAGCGCGCGTCGAGGTCGTGGGGACGCTCGACTACGGGCGCCTCGAGCCTGCCGACGGCCTGCTCGTGCTTCACCCGGACGTGGATCTCGACGGCGACGAAATGGGCGCTTTCCTCGCCGCCGGTGGACGGGTCGCCGTGCTGGACGATCTCGGCAAGGCGACGAGCTTCCTCTCGCGCTATCGCATCCAACGCGTT
>Ga0315912_10000195_pt1 | contig 133134 bp, 108 predicted proteins | sample VfabasoilMG_FD_204469 | JGI IMG/M metagenome (GOLD analysis project Ga0315912, IMG submission 204469) | Garden soil microbial communities collected in Santa Monica, California, United States - V. faba soil | ecosystem: Environmental > Terrestrial > Soil > Garden | place: USA: California...
TTGCCGAACTTCTACAACAGCCCCTCCCAGATGGCTACCGCGATTACCTTCGATTAAAGCTTCGCACCGCCTCTAACGACTCCCCGGCCATTGTCCAAAAACAAACGTTTTGACGTGATCGCTAACACATTGTGACTTCGTGAAGCGGACGGTTGAGGCTGAACTCCCAGGCGACGTGGTTAACGGGATCGATGATCCAGACCATCGGCACGCCCCAGGCCAGGTACTCCTCGCCTCTCGCGACGATATCGCTCATACGATCGTCGGGCGAGAGAATTTCCACGCAGAGGTGGATTGGTTCGGTCGGATAGGGGTCCTGGATTTTGTCTCTTCGTTGAACAGCGATGTCGGGGACCAGGAAGCGGCTTTCGCTCAGGCGGACGGTCAACTCGCTACCTGGCCGAAAGGCGGAAAAGTTGTTGAGGATATACGACCCAATCTACATTTGAAGAGCGGCGTGTTTCCATGTTGGCGCCGGCTTTTGGATCAGCACTCCGTCGCGGTACTCGCAGGCGGGCTTGAAGCTCGTCCGCAAGTACTCCTCCACGGTCATCAAAGTTGTTGTGGGCGACATCGCTTTCATCTTAGCGCCAATGGCATGGAAAATCGTTCATCTGTGAGAGAATGCAGGCACAGGCTGTATAAGGGTGCTTCCCACGCCGGATGTCTGCGCGTCAGGCTGAGCAGGCACGATTTTTCGATCCCGAAGGATCGATCTCCCGCCCGCATGCCAGGACGTGGTGATTTACCAGGCAAACAACGTGAAGGCTATCGGCCACAATCAGGGCATTGGGAAAGTGTTTGCGGACCGAGATGACGTCCAGTCCGCCAGTTGGCCATAGCTTGTCGTGTCGGTTCCCCGCTGGCAATCAGTCGCCCGATAGTTTCATTCGCTATTCGCGAATCGCAAATGTAGAATGAGTCATGGCGTTGAAGCCTCAGGACATGTATGTGGTGCTCAAGCTGGTTGCTGCTGGCCCTCGTCGTGCTCCCTACTCTCATCTTGCGGTGGAGTTGGTGATGAGTCCGTCGGAAGTGCATGCGAGCGTGAAGCGAGCGCAAGCAAGCGGCTTGCTGCACGGCACGGCCTTGGATCATCGCCCCAATGTAGCGTCACTGGAGGAGTTCCTGGTGCATGGTTTGAAGTATGTGTTTCCTGCTGAGCGTGGGGAAATGACGCGTGGTGTCGCTACCTCACATGGTGCGCCACCGTTGTAGAAGCTCATCGTTCCTACTGATAAGCCGATTCCCGTGTGGCCCTATCCGGAGGGCAAGCAGCGCGGTGTCTCTCTTGCGCCGTTGTACCGGACTGCTCCAGAAGCTGCATTGCGTGATGCGTCGTTCTACCAGTTGCTGGTCTTGGCGGATGCGCTCCGTGATGGACGTGTTCGCGAGCGGAAGTTTGCCGAGGCAGACCTGCATCGGCGTTTGCGGGAGGCGAATGCCGCGTTCAAACCTTGAGCAACTCATCGCTACCGCCGAGCTCTTGGGCCCCCTATTGCCTGACTTAGTTTTCGTGGGCGGGGCCGCCACCGGCCTACTAGTGACCGATGAAGGTGCAGGCGCGCCGTTGTACCGGCCCGTGCAGCGCGACACCGTTCTTGATGTCATGCACTTAGACCGGAAGATTCTCGGGTTCTCGAACTGATGGCACCCGTCCGCAATGGACGCGGCTATTATCCGAGAACTGCATGCCGGCCCCGGTGTCCGTTTGTTGACTGCATCGTATTTCCTCGCCACAAAGTTCGAGGCGTTCCACAGGCGCGGTAAAGGCGAGTTTACCGTCAGCCATGACTTGGAAGATCTTGTCTTCGTGATTGATGGCCGGGCCACCGTTGTCGAAAAAGTGCAGGCAGAAATGCCATCGCTTCCGGAATATCTTCGCACGCAAATTAACGCGCTTCCCACAGCACCAAAGTTAATCCACGTACTACCGGGTTACCTGCTGCCCGACGCTGCGAGAGTGGCGCCGAAATAGGAGGATGTGCGTTGCGCCTTCCTGGCAAAGGAAAAAGGGCAACGATCGCTGCCCCTTTTCGGAAACAAGGCTTTATTAGGAATATAGCGTCCGGCGGCGAACCCATGCCACCGCAGCCAATCCGGTTAGGGCAAGGAAAACCGACCCGGGCTCGGGCACCCCGGCGCTTGCGTCAATCCGGAAGAAGTTATTTCCGTCTTGACCGTTCGTAGCAAACACCGCCATTGTTAGCGAATGAGCTCCGGCGCCGAGAAGGAAATCCCCGCGGCCCACGCCTGCGAGCGCGTCGCAAGTCGCCGCAGTTACACAACCGCCAACACCGCTGGCGCTCGTAATGCCGATGGGGGATCCAAAATCGAAAACCTCGAATCGGTCTCCGGAAGCACAGCAGTCAATGACCTTGAGAATACTGTCTCCCGGCAAGGTAATGGTCCATGCTGGAGCGCCAGGATTAATTGCCCCGCCACCTGCATTACCACCGGTTACCGGGGCCCCAACGGAGCCAACAAAACTTCCCAAATACCAGGTGGCGGTGACGATTGGTGCCGCAGTTGCCGCTACACAAAATAGTGAGACGGAAGCGCACAAAAGTAAGACTTTCTTCATTTCTCTCCTCCGAATCGGATGTCGCGAAAAGCGCGTGGTTTTTCGTTCGGTGATAAGTGTACATCAAAGTTCGGTACATTTATCACTTTTATCGGCCCAAGGTACGGTGTTTGGTACAAGTACGCCTAAGGGTCCCAGGACGTTTGGCGCGGTTTGTAGGCGTTCGAGTCCAGCCTTCCGCCGGGCGAGCGTTTCTTTCGACGGTCGAGGCAAGGAGGGAACCCGGCGCCTCAACCGCCAGCTCAAACTGGTTCAAACTGTGGGTCGTCCGGGATCGACCGAAGTTTCAGCAACCCATCTGCATATCATAGGGCCGTCGCGTGCAGGAACCTCTCACTTCCCGCCATGAATTCCCTATGAGCCTATGAGCCCGAGAAGATCTCGCCCATGGGTACATTGATGCCAGGCGCGGTCAGCGCGCCTTCCATGGTGACCTCGTGGAGCGGCCGGTTGAGGCTGAACTCCCAGGTGACCTGATTAACGGGATCGATAATCCAGACCATGGGAACGCCCCATGCCAGGTGGTTCCTCGCCTTTGGCAATCATTTCGCTCATGCGATCTTCGGGCGACAGGATTTCCACGCATAGGTGAACGGGTTCGATTGGGTAAGGATCCTGAATTTCATCTTTGCGTTGTACGGCGATGTCGGGGACAAGGAAGCGATTTTCGCTTAATCGGACAGTCAACTCGCTACCAGGGAGAAAGCCGGAATAGTTGTTGAGTATGTACGACCCAATCTTCAATTGAAGAGCGGCGTGTTTCCATGTTGGTATCGACTTTCGGGTTAGCACTCCGTCGCGATACTCGCATCCGGGCCTGAAGCTTGTCCGCGAGTACTCGTCCGCGGTCATCACGGTTGTTGGCGACATCGAATTCATCCTACCGCCGACAGCATGGAAAATCGTTCATCTGTGAGAGAATGCAGGCACAGGCTGTATGCGGCTGCTTCCCATCGCTTTTTTCCTTTTGATCGCCGGCTGTTCCGGACCTTATTCCACCGATAACGTCTCCGCGAAAGAGTCCACCGCGATTGACGTTGAAGTGGTTTCCGTTACGTTGAGTTCGATTCCCGAGATGGTCACGGCCAACGGCGAACTTTTCGCCGAGGAACTGACGAACGTCACCAACAAAGTCCCCGGGCGGATCCTTAAGCTGCATGTCGACCTGGGGAGCGTGGTTAAAGAGGGCGATGTACTGGCGGAGTTGGAAAAGGACGACTACCGGTTCCGCGTTCAACAGACCGAGGCGCTGGTGGACCAAATCCGGGCGCGACTGGGCCTGCTAAACAAGAAGACCGATGACGTGGTGCCGGAACAGGTGGCTGTTGTGAAAGAGGCCGACGCGGCGCTGCGCGAAGCGAAGTTCATTTTGGACACGACGGAGCGGTTGGCCAAGGATGGCGTCGTGTCGCGCATCGAATACGAGAAGGCCAATGTGCGGGCACAGGGCGTCGAGGCGCGCTATCAGGCGGCAATGAGCGAAGTGATGCAACTGCGGTCGCAGCTCAGCGAACGGAGAGCGCAGTTGGCGCTGGCCCGGCAGCAGTTGGAAGACGCGACGATTCGCGCGCCGTTCTCGGGCGCCATTACGCGGAAGCAGGGGTCGATTGGCGAGTTCCTGCCGGTGAATGCGGCGGTGGTCACGCTGGTCCGCCAAAATCCACTGAGGGTGCGGCTGGGCGTGCCGGAACGCCAAGCCGCGCGCGTTCGGCAAGGGCAGCCGATTGAGATACGAATGGAAGGGTTGACGGAGCGCTTTCTGGGCCGCGTTGTCAGGCTGAGCCCGGCAATTGATGTGCAGAACCGCTCGCTGGTGATTGAGGGCGAAATTCCGAATCCGACTGGGCAACTGCGGCCGGGATCGTTTGTGGAAGGCTCGATTGTGGTGAATGGCGGGGCGATGGGCGTGGCAGTGCCGTCGACCGCGGTGGTGGGATTTGCCGGTATCGATCGTGCGTTTGTCGTGAAGAATGGCATGTTGGAAGATCGCGTGGTGAAGACGGGGCAGCGGATGGCGGATGGGCGGATTGAAGTCCTGGAAGGGCTGGCGGAGGGCGACCGTTTGGTGGCGAAGGCGGGCGATCGGATGACGAAAGGCCAGAAGGTTCGGGAGCGCTAAATGCAGAAGCTGGCGGAGATCTGCGTGGCACGGCCGGTGTTTGCAGTGATGCTGATTCTGGCGCTCGTTGTTATTGGCGGGGTTTCATATACGAAGCTCGGCATCGACCGTTTTCCCGATGTGGATCTGCCGATTGTGTCGGTGCGAACAGTATTGCCCGGGGCATCGCCGGAAGAGATGGAGTCGGCAGTTACGCGGTTCGTGGAAGACTCGGTGGCCACGGTGGAGGGTATCGACAACATACGATCGACGTCGACCGAGTCCTTGTCCGTGGTGACGATTACTTTCAACCTGAACCGCAATATCGATGTGGCCGCGCAGGACATTCGGGACGCCATCGCGTCGATCATCGCGCAGTTGCCGCGGGATGCCAAGCCGCCGTTGATCAAGAAGCTGGACGCCGATGCGTCGCCGATCATGACGCTGGTGCTCTACGGCGAGAAGACCGGACGAGAACTGTACGAGATCGGCGAACGCTCGATTAAAGATTCGATTGAGTCCGTTGGCGGCGTGGGCCAGGTTCAGGTACTGGGCGGCCAGAAGCGCGCCGTAAACATCTGGGTGGACGCCGACCGGCTGGCGGCATACAAGATTCCGATTCTGCAAGTGCGCGATTCGGTGGTGCGCCAGAACTCCGATATTCCCGGCGGGCGCGTGGATGAAGGGTCTCGCGAGCTGGTGCTGCGGACTCTGGGACGGTTTCCCGATCCGAAGCAGTTCAACGATCTGGTTGTCGCCACGATCAACAATACGCCGGTGCGGATTCGGGACATCGGCTACGCCGAGGACGGGCACAAGGAGCAGCGGACGTCGGCGCGCTACGACGGGCGGCCCGCGGTGGCGCTGGAGGTGCGAAGGCAGTCGGGCGCGAACACGATTGACGTTGTCAGCGGTATTAAGCAGCGGCTGGGGCGGGTGCGCGACCTGCTGCCGCCGGGCGTGGAACTGGCCGTGGTGCAGGATCAGTCGCTCTACATTCAAGCGGCGTTCCATGAGGTGCAATTGCATCTGATCCTGGGCTCGATTCTGGCGTCCCTGGTAGTGCTGCTGTTCATGCGGGATTGGCGGGCGACGGTGATCGGCGCGGCGGCCATTCCAGCCTCGATCATCGCGACGTTCGGCGTGATGCGCGCGCTCAACTTTACACTGAACAACATCACGATGCTGGCGCTGGTGCTGATGGTGGGCGTGGTGATCGATGACGCGATTGTCGTGCTGGAGAATATTTTCCGTTTCATTGAAGAGAAGAAAATGGAGCCGCGGCAGGCGGCGATTCTCGCGACGCGCGATATCGGTATGGCCGTGATGGCTACCACGTTCAGCCTGATTGTGGTGTTCTTGCCGGTATCATTCATGTCGTCGATTTCGGGACGGTTCCTTTACTCGTTCGGCGTGACGGCGACGGTGGCGATTCTGGTGTCGCTGCTGGTGAGCTTCAGCCTGACTCCGATGATGTGTTCGCGGCTGTTGAAAACGGGGCAGACGGGGCACGATGAGTCTCGCAGCGGGCTTTATGGGTGGATGGAGAACGGCTATATGCGGCTGCTGGGTTGGTCGATGCGGCACCGGCTGATTATCGCGGGGTTGGGCGTGGTGACGATGATTTCGACCGTTCCGCTGTTCGGAATGGTGCGGCAGGAGTATCTGCCCACGAACGTCGATGAGAGCGAATTTGAGATGAGCATCAACGCGCCCGAGGGGACCAGCCTTTCGTCGATGGAGGCGGTGCTGGACCGCGTGTATGCGGAGTTGAGCGGCATGCCGGGCATCAAACACATGGTGAGCCTGGTGGGCACGGGGTATCTGCAGGCTGTGAATAGTTCGCGCGTTTATATCCGATTGGATGACGTGGAAAATCGCGTGTTTTCGTTGACACGGCTGTGGAAGAAAACGCTGGAAGGCAAGCCGATGGACGCGTTCAAGGACGTCTATTCGCAGCGCGATGTGATGTTGGCGGTGCGGGCGAAAATGAAGCAATTTGCGGATCTTCGCGGACGCGTGGGCAATGTGCAGTCATTGAACCAGGGGTCGGCGCCGTATGATATCGACTTTGTGATTCGTGGACCGGAGATTGCATCGCTCTACAAATACAGTGAAGCGCTGCGCACCAAGGCGCTGGAGATTCCGGGGCTGGTGGACATCGATACGACGCTGCGCGTGAACAAGCCGGAACTGCGTGTGTTTATCGACCGGGAGCGGGCGGCGGACCTGGGCGTGGATGCGGCCGATATCGCCAGTTCGCTAAGGCTCATGGTGGGCGGCGACGACGAGGTGTCGCGCTACCGCGACGACAAAGTGGCCGAGGAGTACGACGTGGAAGTGCGATTGAAGGACACGGACCGGAACTCCACGGCGACGGTTTCGAAACTATATGTGCCGGCGTCGGGAAACCGGCTTGTGAGGCTGGACAGCGTCGTGCAACTGAGGGAAGCGATGTCGGCGTATCGGATTGAAGGGCTCGACCGGCAGCGGCAGGTGGGCATTCGCGCCAATATTACCGGGGGCTACGGTCTTGGCGACCGGCTGCCGAAGATGTTTGAAGCGGCCGATGCGCTGCAGATGCCTGCGTCTTATTCGACAACGATCATCGGGCGCGGCCGCGAGTTTGAACGGACGTTGACGGAGTTCCTGCTGGCCTTCGCGCTGTCGGTGGTTTTCATGTACATGATCCTGGCGTCGCAGTTTGAGAGCCTGCTGCATCCGGTAACCATTTTGCTTAGTCTGCCGCTGGCGGTGCCGTTTGGGTTCCTGTCGCTATGGATGTTTGGCGAGACGCTGAACCTGTATTCGGCTCTGGGAATTCTGGTGCTGTTCGGCGTGGTGAAGAAGAACTCGATTCTGCAGATCGATCACACGAACAATTTACGGCGGGAGGGGCTGCCGCGGGATGAGGCGATCCTGCAGGCCAACCGCGACCGGCTGCGGCCGATTCTGATGACCACGGTGACGCTGGTAGCGGGTATGATGCCGCTGGCGCTTGGGACAGGGCCTGGGGCGGAAGAGCGGCGGTCGATTGCGATTATCGTGATCGGCGGGCAGTCATTGTCGCTGCTGTTGACGCTGATTCTAACGCCGGTGGCGTATTCGCTGTTCGATGACTTGGGGGAACGGATGAGCCAGCGGCGGATGAGCAGTGTTCCGGTGCCGGTGCGGCACTCCTAGAGCAGCGTTTCTTCGAGGGTCGTGGAGTCAAGAATTCGCATCGCCCAGACGGACAATTCCTCGGCGGAGGCGGCGTGAAGACGATCTATTGCCCATTCGGGGAGGGGGCCGAATTTTTGCCTCAACATCCCTTGCAGCAAGTCCTGCTGGCCTTCGCTGCGACCTTTTCGCTGCCCTTCCTCATACTGCTGCTGAATGATCGGGGCCAAAACCTTGTTCTCCATCACGTTGATCATGCCGATGTGCCTCAATCTTTCGCCGACAACTTCTTCCATTCCCAGTATGCCTGAAAGCAGCAGGAGTGTGCCCGCCGCCCAGGCTTGGTCCTCGATCTTCATCGCGCGAAGGCGTGGCAGCACTACCGACAACGCCTTTTCCCTTTCCCCTTTGGCCAAGAGGGCGAGTACGTTGTCCGCCCAGTCTTCGCTCGCCAGCAGTACGTCCGCATCGTACTCGCGAAGGTTGACGATTTCGAAAAGGAAGCTCATGGAAGAGGACGTAAATGTGCGTTCCATTCGCAGCGGTTCCGGACCGAGGTACAAAACGGTCTGGACGACGTGCTGTTTGTGACTGCGTACGAGATAGGCGTAATACTCCAACATTCGCAGCGCAAACCCTGGCTCATTCGAAGCCTGAAACTCTACCTGATGAAGCGAGCCATCCTCGGTGCGAACAACCATATCAGCGCGGTGGTTAAAGATCTGCGGCTGCTCTGTGGACAAATGCTCCGTGACCTTTCCACCGAAGAGCAGGCGCCGGATGATTCCATCGCCATCACGGAGGAAGAGCGATTTCAGCGATACGTCATAACGTTGCGCCACGATTAAGCCAGAGTGTCCTTGACCACCGTTCCATGCACATCGGTTAACCGGAACCAGCGGCCCTGAAACTTATAGGTGAGGCGCGTGTGGTCGACGCCCAGACAATGGAGCAGCGTGGCCTGGATGTCGTGGATATGCACGGGATCGCGAACGATGTTGTAGCTGTAGTCGTCCGTCTCGCCCATCTGGAAACCGCGCTTCACGCCGCCGCCGGCCATCCACATGGTGAAGTTGCGCGGATGGTGGTCGCGGCCGTAGTCGGTTTCGGTGAGGCGGCCCTGGCAATATACCGTACGGCCGAATTCCCCGCCCCAGACGACGAGCGTGTCATCCAGCATTCCGCGCTGCTTCAGATCCTGAATCAGGGCAGCGGCGCCCTGGTCGCTGGCCTTGCACTGCAAGGCCAGGTCGCGCGGCAGATTGGTGTGCTGGTCCCAACCTTTGTGATAGAGCTGCACAAAGCGAACACCGCGTTCGACCAGGCGGCGGGCAAGGAGGCAGTTGGCGGCGTAAGTGCCGGGTTTGCGCGCATCGTCACCGTAGAGGGCGAAGGTGCTGGCGGGCTCCTTGGATAGGTCGGTCAGTTCCGGGACCGAGGCTTGCATCTTGTACGCCATTTCGTACTGCTGGATACGGGTGTCGATTTCGGGATCGTGGTACGCCTCTTCGCGAAGCTTGTTCAGCGCCACCAGCGCATCGAGCATTTCGCGGCGGCCTTCGCGTTCGACGCCGGCGGGGTCGGCAAGGTAGAGGACCGGATCCTTGCCGCTACGCAAGCGGACGCCCTGGTAGCGCGAGGGCAGGAAGCCCGCTCCCCAGAGGCGGGAGAAGAGCGGCTGATCGGCGTTGACCGAGTTCTGTTGCGACAGCAGGACGACGAAGGCGGGCAGTTCCTGGGTCTCGCTGCCGAGGCCGTAGGAGACCCAGGAGCCGATGCTCGGGCGACCGGGCTGCTGGCTGCCACTTTGAATGAAAGTGATGGCGGGGTCGTGATTGATCGCGTCGGTATGCACGGACTTGATGACGCAGATATCGTCGGCGATCTTCTTGTGGTGCGGGATCAGTTCGCTCATCCAGATGCCGGCCTTGCCGGCCCGTTCGAACTTGAAGATCGATGCGGCGCAGGGGAAGCTGGACTGGCCGGAGGTCATGCCGGTGATGCGCTGGCCCATTCGGATCGAGCCGGGAAGTTCGCTGCCGTGGAATTTGCGGAGTTGCGGCTTGTAGTCGAACAGATCGAGCTGAGACGGCCCGCCGGATTGGTGCAGCCAGATGACGCGTTTGGCCTTGGCGGGGAAGTGCGGGACGCCGGGCTGTGCGCCGGTTGGCGCGGCTTTTCCCATCAATGATGCCAGCGCCGCCATGCTGATGCCGCGAGCGCCCTTGCCGAAGAATTGACGGCGGGTTTCCAGCAACTGCATTTCGCGTTTGAAGTTCATGGCATTATTCCTTGGTAATCGTCTCGTCCATGTTGAGCAGCACGGTGGCCACATTGGTCCAAGCAGCCAACTCCGAGACTGGGAGTTGTTTGTCGACGGGCGAGTTGCCGATAGCGATAAGGGCTTGGGCGCCTTTCGAGTCACGGCTGTACCGGGCCATTTGCTTCGCGGCCAATTCGCCCAGCACCTTGGATTCACGGGCGTCAGGCATACGGCCGGTAACTTTGCGGAAAGCGAGTGTCAGGCGTTTGGAGGGGTCTTTACCGGCTTCGCGCAAAACGTTCTGGGCCAGGACGCGCGCCGCTTCGACGTAGGCCGGATCGTTCATCAGCACTAGCGCCTGCAGGGGCGTATTGGTGACCGAGCGGCGGACGATGCACTTCTCGCGGTCCGGGGCGTCGAAGGTGGAGAGCGAGGCGGGAGGCGCCGTTCGCTTCCAGAACCAGTACATGCCGCGGCGGTAGAGGTCTTCGCCCTCGCTCTCTTTATAAACCTGCGCGGAGAAGATTTCGCCGCGGGAAATCTCTTCCCAAATACCGGCGGGTTGATAAGGGTAGGTACTCTTGCCGCCAATCTTTGCGTTGAGCAGGCCGCTGACGGCGAGCGCATTGTCCCGTACCAGTTCGGCGGAGAGGCGGAAACGCGACATGCGGGCGAGCAGCCGGTTCTCAGGATCCTTTTCAATCAGCGCGGGCGTGGTTTTGGAGGACTGGCGGTAAGTGGCCGAAGTGACGATTAAACGCTGCATGGCCTTAACGTCCCAATTGGTGCTCTGGAACTCGGTGGCGAGCCAATCCAACAGTTCCGGATGGCTCGGGGCATCGCCCTGCGTGCCGAAGTTCTCGCTCGATTTCACGAGTCCAATGCCGAAGTAGTTCTGCCAATAGCGGTTCACGGCGACGCGCGCCGTCAACGGATGCTCCGGGTCAACGAGCCATTTGGCCAGGGCCAGGCGATCGGCATTGGCGCCGGAGGCCAGCGGGGGGAGCACGGCGGGAACGTTGGGAGTCACACGTTCGCCGTGGTTGCGATAGTCGCCGCGGGCAAGCATAAAGGTGTCCCGCGGTTTGTCCATTTCGGACATCACCATCGTGTTGGGGATGGCGTCATCGAGAACAGCTTTCTGCTCGCGCAGTTGCCGGAGATCGGCCCATGCGGCTTTCATTTCCGCGGGCGCGACGTTGGCCAGATAGTATTCGCGCAGCCGCTGCGTCAACTCCCGGACCCGCAGTTTGGCCGGAACGCTGATCATGTGGGCGATACGATGGTCGACCGCTAAGTAGCGGATTTCGCCTTCCGTGAGGGGGCGGCTGTAAATGCGCAGATCGGCGATGCGCCCACGGAATCCGTTTCGCGTTTCTGAGTCGGTTTCCTGACCGATTGCCAGCACGCCGGCCGCAGCCGGCTTCACACTGCTTTCGGCTTCGCGGACAACGGGCACCGCGAGGCCGTTAATGCGGATCGTGACACCGCCAGCCTGCGTGTTGACGATGGCGACGTGGTACTGATCGGTCTGGACAAGCCGGTCTCGTGTCCGGATATGGGCACCCGGTGTTTCGACATGCAAATGGGCGCCGCGGCGAAGGTGCGGGAGCGGATCGGAAGCGTCCCACCATACGCTTAGCCGGCCGGGCTGTTGGAGAATGGTCTGCGGTTCGTGATGTCCTTGAACGAGCCAGGCGGCGATGGTGTACTCCTGCCCCAGATCCATGGCGCCGAGAGCCACATGGGATGGCGTGGCGAAGAGCGTCGCCTTGCCAACGCTGGTCTGTACCATCGTGGGCTCGCCGCGGAGGACCTGTCCGTGGCGGTAGGAGCCGGAGTGGTCATTTACCGTTCCGTCCATTTCGTACTGCGCTAACAGCCCATTTCGCAGCCCGGCAGGCACGGCGAAATCGAGGAGCGCCAGACGCTGCTTCTCCCACTGCTCCAAGGCCGGCTTTACTTTGTTATCGGCGAGTTCGGCTTCGCGGGTCTTGATGCGCGCTGTGAGGTCGTCCAATCGCTTCTGCTGTTCGCCGCTGGGCAATTTGAGGAACGGGTCGGCATTGCCGTCGCGGCCATCGAGCCCCTTCTCCTTCACGCCGTTGAAGAACGCGAACATGCGGTAGTAGTCCTTCTGCTTGATGGGATCGTACTTGTGATCGTGACAGCGGGCGCATCCCATGGTCATAGCCATCCAGACCGTGGAAGTCGTCTCGGAGCGGTCGGCGACGTATTCGACCAAATACTCCTCCGGGATCGCGCCGCCCTCGTAATTAATCATGTGGTTGCGGTTGAAGCCGCTCGCGATTTTCTGATCGAGGGTGGCGTTGGGCAGGAGATCTCCGGCGAGTTGTTCGACGGTGAAGCGGTCGAAGGGCATATTGCTGTTGAAGGCGCGGATGACCCAGTCACGCCAGGGCCACATGTCGCGGTGGGAATCAATGTGGAAGCCGTGCGTGTCGGCGTAACGGGCCATGTCGAGCCAGGGCATGGCCATTCGCTCGCCATAGTGGGGCGAGGCGAGCAGGCGGTCTACTTGTTTTTCGTAGGCGTTTGGCGATTTGTCTTTGACGAAGGCGTCGACTTCGGCGATGGTTGGCGGAAGGCCGGTTAAATCGAAGCTCAGGCGGCGGATCAGAGTGATTCGGTCGGCTTCGGGGCTTGGGGCAAGGTTCTCCTGGTCCAGGCGGGCCAGGACGAATTGATCGATCGGGTTGCGGACCCACTTCTTATTTTTCACTGCCGGCGGCTCAGGCCGGACGGGTTTTTCGTACGCCCAATGCGTCTTCCATTCGGCGCCGTTGGCTATCCATTTTTGAACATGTTCAATTTGTTGGGGGGTAAGGGTGCGACCCGTCGAAGGCGGCGGCATGCGGCGCTTGGGGTCGGCGTGCGCGATGCGGAGATAGATTCGGCTGGCTTCCGGCTTGCCGGGGGATAACGCGGCGAGCGCGCCTTCCCTGGTGTCGAGACGGACGCCGGCCATTCGCTTGCCCTCGTCCGGACCATGGCAGGCAAAGCAATGGTCGGAGAGGATGGGGCGAATGTCGCGGTTGAAATCGACCCCTTTGGCGTCGGCGCCGAGCAGCACGGGGAGGCCGGCCAGAATCAGTACAAGTGACTTTCGCGGGAGCACGCTCCTATTTCATCAAAACTGGCTGATAAAATCCGGGTGGTGACCCTTCTTTTACTTCTCGCAGCGGCGGTGCCGTTTACCGTAGTCGATTTGCAGCCTGGTGAACAGCGTTCGGTGGCGCTGTCTAATGGGGTTTCTGTACCGGTGCAGCTCACCGCCGTTGCTGAGTCCCGGGACGGGGCGCAATCGGCGGTGCGCGAGGCGCGGGTGAGCGCGGTGGTGGATGGCGTGAAGATGGAACTGCGATGCGGAAATTATGAGTTGCCGCGCGTGGCGGGGCGCGTACAAGTGGATTGCCCGATCACTTCGGCGTATTTGAAAAATACGACCGAGGACCATTGGGGACTAAGGGCGGCGGCGCGGCTTCGTCTTTGGCCGGCCGGTTCGCCATGGATAACTCCGAACGAGATGGGTTATCCGTTGAAGCAGCGTTGGTTCCTGACGCATACGCAGATGTCCAATGAACCGACGTACGTTGACCGCGGGGAACAGCGTTCCCGGCAGAAGGTTTACTACCATAGCGGGCTGGATCTGGGCGGTCCGGAGGCGATGGCACAAGTGGTGGCGGCGACCGATGGCGTGGTTGTTTCGTTGGGCAAGGAAGTGATGCCGGAGCATAAAACCGGAACGCCGGTGGCGCCCCGTTACGACGTGATTTATCTGCGTGATTCGCGCGGCTGGTATTACCGCTACAGCCACTTGTATTCGTTCGAATCGGCAATTGAATTGGGCGCTGATGTGAAGCGCGGGGATCCGCTGGGATTACTGGGGAAAGAGGGCGGGAGCGGCGGTTGGTCGCACTTGCATTTTGAGATCAAGAGCCGGCAACCATCGGGCGAGTGGGGCACCGAAGAGGGGTTTGCGTTTTTGTGGGAAGCGTATTTGCGCGATTTCAAGCCGGATGTGATGGCGTTGGCGCGGCCGCACCGCTATGCCAAGGTCGGCGAGGAGGTTGCGCTCGATGGCGGCCGATCGTGGGTGCGGGAGGGCAAGGCTGCGTATCGCTGGCAGCTTTCGGACGGCCGTTCGGCGACGACTCCGCGCGTCACCATGCGCTATGCCAAGACGGGGACTTATAGCGAAGTGCTGGAGATTAAGGACGTCAAGGGCCGGGTTGCTTACGACTTTGCAACGGTGAATGTTTATGGCGAGGACGCCGATCCGATTACGATCAACGCTTCTTACTTCCCTTCCCTCGAAGTCAAAGCCGGGCAGATGGTGACTTTCAAAGTGCGCACATTCGGGCTGACCAGCGGGGAAGAGACGTGGGACTTCGGCGATGGCTCGCCGCGGCGTTCGACGCAATCCGACGGCAATGCGGTGAAACTGGCCAAGAACGGGTATGCGGTGATCACGCACACCTATTCGAAACCGGGGAATTATATTGTCACGGTGAAGAATGGAACGGCCGCGACAACCCACCTTTGGGTGCCGGTGCGCTAGCGATTGCAGCGGTAGACTCGGGCTTCGAATGGTGCGAACTTGTCCCGGAGTTCGCCGTTCTTCAGCGGCGTGGAGCAGGAAGAATACGCCATCTTCCCGAAGGAAACATCGACCGGGTTCTTGTCCTCGTTGACGGCGATGAGCAGCGCGCCCTCTTTCGTGGGACGCATGGTATAGGCGATGCCGCGATCAAGACTATGGCCGGTCTCAAAGTATTGGAGCGCGAGTTTTTCGGTTAAGGGCCGGGCCGCGAGTTCTTCAGCGATCTCTTTCAATTCCGCGGCCACTGCGCGCGCGGCCTGCCATGCCGGGTTGTTCTCCGGCCCCAGATGCAGTCCCCAATAGAGGATGCCATTGGCGCCGTGGACGATGGACTGGAAAGCCATGAACCGTGCCTGCTCGCGCGTCGGGTAGAGCATCATCTTCGGATCGGGGGGCTTCTGAATCGACTCCCAGGCGAAGCCTTGCAGGACCATGAAGACGGGCTTGGCGGGACCGGCGACCTGACGCATTTTGTCCGTATATTGGCCTACCTGGCTGATCGATTCATTGGTCAGATCGCCCTGCTGCCCGTCGGGCCAGAGCGCGTATTGGCGGCGAATGCCGGGCGGGATCACCGGGTAGACGTCGGTGGCCACGACGTCGGTGCTTTCATTGTATTGGCGCAGCGTCGAAACCAGGTTCGTCGGTGAGTGGTTCAGATAGAAGAGGCGTTTGGGATCGAGCGATTGGATGAGTTTTCGCGCCTGGATCATGCGGCTCGGTGGTGTGCGAATTTCGAGCGGCTTGTTCCAGACGAATGTGGGTTCGTCTTCGATTTCCCACAGGATGAGAGCCGATTCGTCGCGCAATGCCGGGACAGTATTGCGAATGGCGGCTTCGTTGGCGCCGGTGCTGGCCCAGGCGAAGAGGCCGTGTTTTGAAGCGGTCTTAAGGTCGGCTACGGATGGCTTGACGTGAACGAGATTGAACCCGGCGGCGCTGACTTCCTTCCAGGGGTCGGCGATCTTTGGAAAGTCATAGAGGCCGACGATAAACGTTCGCTTACCGTTGATCAGCAACATGCCGTCGGTGTCGATCGACAACGCCAACGCAGCGGCAAGAAGCAGGTTCATTGCGGCTATCCGCGGGCGAGGGACGTTTCCGCCGCCGGCGAGTAGGAGTTGACGCCGGCCTTGCTGCGCAGCATCCAGCTAACCGCGACAGCCATCAGGATGAAGCCGACGCAGACGTGGTCCACGACGCTGATAACGCCTTTCGGATTAATGGCGAACTTCGCGGTGGCATCGACGACGCAGGCCCACGTCAGCAGTTCCAACATGCGGCGCGTGTCGGCGCTCCAGCGGATGACGAACCAGGCGAAGGCGATAGACGATAGAATGGCCACGGCGTAGGCCGGTTCGGCGGGCCCCCACTTATACTCGCGGCTCCAATAGCGCGCCAGGTCCAGCGCCACCGCGGTGAAAGTGATTGTATAGGCCACGTGTTTGGCGGCCCAACGATAGCGAGTCAACAAATAGAGCACGGCGCTGCCGGCCAACAGATACCCGTACCGCAGCGGCATGTTCCACGACAGCCAGAAGAGGCCCACCGCGAACGCCGCGGCTCCGGCCAATTCGACGAAGGGCGCCGGCGCCTGGCTTGCGACGGACTCCTCTTCCGGCAGAGTGGAGTGGGCCCAAGCCCAAGCCAGCGCCCAGCCGAAGCAGAAGCCGAAGAAGAACTCCATGTACTTCCACCAATGGAGATTGAGGTCCGGCGTGAGTATCTTGCCGAGCCCCTGAATGGCTCCGCCGCCGCCAAACCCGATTGCGCCGCCGATAAATCCGGCAACCGCGAACCGCAAGGCGGGCTGCGTCAATCCCTGCCATGCCAGAAAGCCTACGAGCGCGATCGCAGCGAAGAGAAAACCGGCCCAAATCTCCTCGCGCGGCTTATCGAGCAGGTTGGAGAAATAGATAACCTTGGGTTCATTAATGAGCTTCCAACCCAGCCAGGTTGCCACCGACATCGCTACACCGCCTCCGAGCACGAGCATCGGCCGGGGTGTAAACCCAAGAGCGATCACAGCACCAGCCAGGGCGCCCCAAATGGCTCCTTTCAACGCCAATCCTAGAAGCCCCCACCAGAAGGTATCGGCCTTCACGATAAAACCGACGGTCTGGCCATAGGTCATTTCGCCGCCAATGCCCACGCCGATTGCCGTAAACGCAGCCAGCATCGCCACATCGCGCCTTGGGTAGAGCCAGCACAGAGTTAACGCCACCATCGCGCCGGGAATCATGGCCCCAAACGGGCCGCCGCCAATGAAACCGCGCAGTCCCCAACCCAACATCATCGCCACGGCCGGCAACGCGTACGAAAATCGCCGATTCTCTCTCACGGCAATAGGTTACCGCTATAATCGGTGATTGTGTCGAAGACCCACGCTCATAGTGCGAGCTTTAAAGGATTGGCGCTGGGAGCATTGGGCGTGGTCTTTGGCGATATCGGCACCAGCCCGCTATACACATTGAAAGAGTGCCTTCACGCCGCGGGCCAGCATAAAGCATCGGAGGCCGATCTCTACGGCGTTCTGTCGCTAATTTTCTGGGCGTTGACGCTCGTAGTCACGGTTAAATATCTGACCTTCATCATGAAAGCCGACAACAAAGGCGAAGGCGGCATTTTCGCGCTGCTGGCGCTGGTTCCCGAGCAACTGCGCGGGGCCAAACCGGGCAGTATCTCGGCCGTGGCGCTGTTCGCCGTGATGGGCGCGGCGCTGCTGTACGGGGATGGTATTATCACGCCGGCTATTTCCGTGCTCGGCGCGGTGGAAGGGTTGGCGGTAGCCGATGAGCGTTTTGGGGTGGCGGTCGTTCCCATAAGCTGCCTGATACTGATCGGGCTTTTCTCCATCCAAAGCCGTGGCACAGGGCTGGTGGGCAAGCTTTTCGGCCCGGTGATGGTCGTCTGGTTCGCCACGCTCGGCATCCTTGGGGCGTACCACGTCTCGCATAATCCGGAGATTCTGGGAGCCATGCTGCCCCAGCACGCGATTGGTTACTTCACCCGCCACGGCTTCTCCGGCATGCATATTCTCGCTTCCGTGGTACTGGCGGTCACTGGCGGCGAGGCGCTTTATGCCGACATGGGACACTTCGGCATTCGGCCCATTCGCGCGGTTTGGCTTGGTTTCGTGATGCCGACTCTGCTGTTGGCCTACTTCGGCCAGGGCGCCCACGCATTGCGCGACCCAAGAACGATGGATAACCCGTTCTTCAGCATGGTGCCGGCGGGCTGGGCCACTTACGCTCTGGTCGTACTTTCGAGCCTGGCGGCGATCATCGCGTCGCAAGCGCTGATTTCCGGCGCCTTCTCGCTCACTCGCCAGGCCATGCAACTGGGCTTCTTCCCGCGCGTGCAGGTGCAGCACACCGCCCATCAAATGGAAGGGCAGATCTACATTCCGCAGGTCAACTACTTCATCGGGGCCGGGTGCCTGGCCCTGGTGGTCGCTTTCGGCGCCTCGACGCGCCTGGCCGCCGCTTACGGTATCGCGGTCACCGGGACCATGGCGATCACTTCGGTCATGTACTTCCTGGTGGTCCGCCAATCCTGGAACTGGGCCCTTAGCCGCGCCGCGGTGCTGCTGGCATTCTTTCTCGCGCTCGACCTGCCGTTTCTACTGGCGAATCTCGGCAAATTTCTCGATGGCGGCTGGGTGCCGATCCTGATCGGCGTGGGCGTGATGAGCATCATGGTTTTGTGGAATCGCGGACGGACATTGATTGCCTACAAATATCGTCTTCGCTTTCCATCCAAGGAAGAAGCGAAAGCTCGAGTCGACGCGCGATTGGCGGCTCGCGTGCCCGGGACGGCGGTCTTTATGGCATCCAGCGCGGACATGTTGCCTCCGGTTCTCGTACACCATGTGGAACGCAGCCGCGCGTTGCAGGAGACGGTTGTGCTGTTAACGATTCGAATCGCCGGCGAGCCTGTGGTGGAAGAGGAAGATCGCTACACCATCACCCACATGGATGAGGGATTCCATCGCATCGTGGTTCAGTTTGGCTTCATGGAAGAACCAAACGTACTGCCCGTTTTACACCGCGCCGTGGCGGAAGCCAAAATTCCCTTTGGCGAACGTGACGTCACTTACTATTTAGGCCGCGAAAACTTCGTGGCATCGGGGAGGGGCCGAATGGGCGCGGTGTCGGAATCGATTTTTTCGGTTCTTCAGAGAAACGCCGTCACCGCGGATCGAGCTTTCGGCCTGCCGCACCGGTACGTTGTCGAAATCGGCACGCAAATGGACCTATAGCAATAGAAAAGCGCCGGGATTGCCGACGCTTTTCTGGTCTCGTTGGGGAAGGGCGCGAGAAACTACTTCGCCTTCTTCTGTTTCTGCTGACCGACGCGGACTTTGCTCATGGACGCTTTTTGTTCATTCCAGGACTTCCAGTCAAAACGCGTCGAAGCATCTTTCAAGTATGCATTCAAGTCCGTGCCTTTCGGCACTACGGCCATCATGGTGGCGGTGTCTTTTCCATCCGGGCTCGTCACCCGAAAACGCTTCACATTCGGAATACCCATAACAAACTTAGGTTACCACAGACTGCAAGGCAGGGCCGAGATCGGGATAGCGAAAAAGGTACCCGGCGGCTAGCGGCGCCGCCGGGATGCAGCGCTGGGAGAAGTAAAGCATCTGCGCCATATCGCCGGCGCCGAGGCGCAACAGAAACTCCGGCGCCACGAACCAAGCCGGGCGGTGGACGGCCGATGCCAGTTGGCGGGTAAATTCGGCGTTGGTGACTGGATTCGGCGCCGTGCCGTTCCAGGCGCCGCGCGCGGATTCCTGTTCGATCGCAAACCGGATCATCCCGACAACATCGTCCAGGTGGACCCAACTCATCCATTGTTTCCCGTTGCCAAGACGGGCTCCGAGGCCAAGGCGGAATGGGGTCAACATCTTTGCCATGGCGCCCCCGCCCTTGCCCAGCACCACACCGATTCGAATTTTCACCACGCGAATTCCAAGCTCCTGCGCCCGATCCGCTTCCGATTCCCAATCGCGGCACACGCCGGCCAGAAAGTCATCGGCGGGCGCGGCTGATTCATCCAGTAACTGATCTCCCCGATCCCCGTAGTAACCCACGGCCGAGGCACATACCAGCACCGGCGGCCTGGACTTCCGCTCACCCATCCCGCGAACCAAATTGCGCGTCCCGATGATCCGCGAGTCCCGGATCCGCGCTTTGGCCATATCGCTCCAGCGCTGCGCCACCGGTTCGCCCGCCAAGTGCACCACGGCGTCCAAGGGAGAATCTCGCGGTAGGTCCCTGCCGGCGTCCCGTCCCAGCCGCACGACCGTGTGCTTACCCGGTTCCAACCCCTCTATCAATCGACGCCCCACGAACCCGCTCGCGCCCGATATCGCAATATGCATCCTGGCCCTTAGCTTACCCGGAATGGGTCGACGCCCGTACGCTCCATCTGCTCAATTTCGCGGATATACCCGGGCACGTCGGTCTTGCGCTTCATTCCGTCAAAGCCCATGTAACGAATGGTGCCGAAGATCGGCCGCTCGCCCCAGGGCCTGTCATGCAGGCCGAAACACCACAGAATATTCGTATAGGTATTCGGATCCCGACCATCGAGCGCGTACTTGTCGTGAATTCGCACCATTGTCTGGTGGGCCTGTTGCAGCGACGGGGACCATTCCATGATTTTTTTGCCCCAATACATCCGGTAGTAGCCGTGAATTTTTCCCCGCAGCAGCATCTCCTTCTGGCACGCATTCCACAAAGGGTCGTGCGTGCGGCCCCATTCGAACTGCTCGGGAGCGTACGTAAACTCCCGCCGGTCGTTGGCGTGTTTCCGCATCGCTAGCTGAACCCAATCCGGCAGGGCCTCCAGCGAGTCGAAGTGGTCGCAGAACCGGGTGAAATTGAACGCCAGTTCGCGCCGCACGATGAGTTCCTCCAGGAACTCGGTGGCTATCAGTTTGTGCTCTTCGGCGTAGCCCTCCACGGCGAGAGCAATTTCCAGGGCGGAAATCTGGCCGAAGTGCAGGTAGGGGCTCAAGTCGGAAGTGGCGTGTTGCGTGGGCGAATTTTTGCCGGCGGCGTATCGGCGCAGCCGGCTGGTCAAGAAAGCGTGGAGCTGATTCTCCGCCGCGATTCGGCCGCCTTTGAAGGAAAGGGAAGGCTTGACGGAATGATCGATTTCGCAAGCCGCAACGAGCGCCTCCACGTTACTATCGGTGACCTCGGTGTGCCACTTCGGACGCGGCAGCCGCCAGCGGTGTTCGAGTTCTATGGAATCGACCGGCTGCAAGTATTGGCGCAAAAGGCGGTGAATCTTGGGGCGAATTGTATAGGCGGCCCATTCGCGCTTGTCGAAACAGTTCATCGGCACCACACAACTGGCGTCCACGGCATGATAGGCCACGCCGATCCTTTCGGGGACGGCAGCGTTGTGGCGGGCAGCGATGAATGTTGGGTAGTCATCGGTTACCACCAACGTGGCCTCCGCCGCCAGCCGGTAGAGCACGGCGTTGTCGTCGTCCGGCCGCTTGCGCAAGTAGAAGCAGTATCCGGCGCCGACGTATTCCAGGCGCTTTCGCTGTTCCGGAACTCCCTCCAGAACGAAGGTATGCAGCCGGTCGTTGGCTTCCGGATAGCTGCAAGTCAATGCCTCATACACCAGCAGCGGCAGACGCAGCGCATTCGCCTGCGCCGCCGCGTAGGCCAAAGCCTGATTACTTTCGGAGCGGCGGTTCATCTGCATCCAGTAGAGAACGTAGGCCGCAGGTTGCCGGACCGGAAAATTGTTTAGAGCGCGTACTCTGGTTTCCACACCCACCTCATACAGTTCAATTTGTATATTTGACAGCTACAATATCCTATAGATGCGCCTTTGGAATCGTGCCAAGCTTCTGGCCGCCTACCTGGGGCGCCGCACACGCGTTGGGGCGCTGCCGGTCGAGTTCATCGTAGAAACCACGGCGAAGTGCAATTTGTATTGCCCCATGTGCCCTCGGGAAACGCACCGGCAGCCCAAAGAGGACATGAGCGACTCCGTCTACACGAGGTTAGTGCAGGCAGCCGGGCACTCCGCCGAACACATGATGTTGATCGGCCTCGGCGAGCCGCTGCTGGATCCCAAGATCTTCGAGCGGATTGCATTTTGCGACCAGCACAGCGTTTTCACGCTTCTTTCCACGAACGGTACGCTGCTCGACGCAACCGCAACCGAACGGCTGCTGGATACCAATCTCGCGCACATCACGTTGAGTTTCGACGGCTCCACGAAGGAGAGCTTCGAGTTCTACCGGAAGGGCGCGAAGTTCGAAAAGGTTCGGGATAACTTTGTGCACTTCGCCCGGCGGAAGCTCGACCGCGGGTCAAAGATGCAGGTGGTGGTGCAAATGGTACGCATGGAACGAAATTGGAACGAAGTGGAGGAGTTCACGCGATTTTGGAAGGCGGTTCCCGGCGTGGATGAAGTGCGCATCAAGGCAGACGAGACCGACCTGATGCGCCCCGGCGCCGCGCACGACGCGCAAGATTTCCAGCATCCTTGCCACTACCTTTGGCGCGGGGCGATGTACGTGAAGCACAACGGCGATATCTATCCCTGCTGCCAGAGCTACAATCTGGGCGGTGCGCCGGTGGGTAATATTAGCCAATCGACGCTGCCGGAGATTTTCAATTCAACGGGCATGGTGCGGATGCGCGAGGCCCATGTTCGCGGACGGGCGGGCGATATCGATGTCTGCGCGAAATGCCGGACGGCGATTCCGCATCCGCTGTTGGTGGCCGGCAGCCTGATTTTCCATGGCAGCACGGTACGCAAACTGCTGCCTTGGGTGGAGCGGTTAGCCTATTTCGGCCGCTGGTCGGGGCTACTGCGGCCGGTGGAGGATCAGCATAAAGGGCGGCCGGAGTTGGTGCGAATCAAAACGGAGTGAAGGAGGATATTAATTGTGCCTCGTGACAAAGAAAACTCCGCGCAGCCTGATCTTGTCCGCCGGCCAATGCGAGCGAGCAACGCCAGTGGTTTCGACAAACGGCGAATGGCAATGCTGGCATTGGTAGGTATTCGAGAAGACGGCTACGAACCCGAAGTTACTCTCCGGGAACTGCGGCGCGGGATCAGGATCGATCGGCTGGAGCAGGAGTGATTGTTCGTCAACTGGGCGATTCGATTGGCTGCGGCGCGAAAGCCAGAGGCCTCCGCGCCGCACTGAGTTCTACCGGTAAGCGAGCGATTTCGCGTTCATCGACGTATAGCTAAAAATGCCCACATCGATACCACGCGCCGTAAACCGCGACGGTTCACTGGTGATGCCCACCGCTAGCGTTCCGGTGGCCGCGCCCTGAATCAATCCGCTCGGCGGGAGGGCGAGAAGGATCGCCGAAGGCACGGTCAAGCGCCCAACGCTGCCCCGTTCCAGGCAGTAGAACGACGACCCGATCTTCGCGTTTTGATCCAGCGAAGTTCCAGTGACATAGACATACCCATTCGCATCAGCGCCGGTCCAAGTGATGGGCAGGTCGTTGGCACGGGTCACGTCCAGAATCGACCCTTCATTCGACCAAGTGAAATTGCCGGGAATCGTCAGGTTGGAAGTGAATCCCCCCACATCGACGCCGCCACTCCCGTTATTCGTGCTGTAGGGGCCGGCGACCAGATAGCTCGTAGAGCCTCCGCCGCCGGGCAGTCCGGGAATTCCGCCGGGGAGGCCGGGAATCCCGCCTGGAAGGCCGGGAATACCTTGCGAACTGAGCGTTGCGGCGTAGGTGCCACCCTGGTTCTTGGTTAGTTGCTTGGGGCCATTGGGACCGGTGAGATTGATCGCCGCGCCGGCATCCAATACTCGCGGAGCCGTCGGATCGAACGGAGACAAGTTGTCACCCGAGAAAGAAAATACGGTGCATGCGCCGACCGTTACCGCCGTGCCGCCGCTGCCACGGGATCCAATGAGCTGATTGCCGTTGTAGGAATAGAACGAACCGGATCCAGTTTCCGTAACGGTGTCCAGCGTCAATCCGGCGGCTGAGATTTTCAGGCTGATACGGGACAGGTTTACGCTCCCGACATTCAAGTTCCCCCGCGTAAGGGCGGTGCTCAACTCGTTCGCCGTGTAACCGAACGGATCCGAGCAGGGTCCGCCAGTGGGGGCGATAGAAATCGAAGTGTAGTTGCTCACGTTATTGCCGTTCTTTACCGCCAGCGGGACGTAGCATCCTTCGACACCACCGGGCACTTCGAACACGATTTGATCGATACCGGCACAGCATCCGGAGCGGCCCTTGTAGAGGACGGTGGCGCGGCGGCCGCCCACCAGCACTTCAATCGGTTGGTTCAGGTCGCCCACCGGCGGAGCCTCGCGGTCGGAGCCTTGAATCGCCCCGAGTCCCGTACCCCACAGAATCATCGCCTGGCTTGGCTTGGCGGAGTTCAAAATCGTATTCACCGGACGGTCGCTCTCCGAATTCACGTTCTGCGCCACAGCCGGTCCGCTGCCGCCCTGGTTGATCGTAAAAATCCCGAATTGGCTGGCAACGATTGACACCGGGAAGTTCGTGCTCGTCTGTCCGTTGAAGGTGACGGTCAATTGCGCCGTGCCCGTTGGCGTATTCGACGGCACGATCGCCCCGACCTGCGTCGCCAGCGAATACACCATCACCAGATTTATCGTCTGGCCCCCGATCGTCAGCTTCGCCGACGTGCCGCCCAGCGTTTCCGGCAGCGGGAAGGAGCCGGCCTGTGCGATGGACGCGGGCCCCAGGTTCCTTCCGAAGATCGCAATCATGCTCCCTTGCGCCAATCCGGCGTTCGGAAAACCGGGAACAATATAGCTCGCGGTATTTAGCGCGCCTGTCACAGCGGGTTGTGCGGCGGCAATCGTCGTGAATGCGGCCGCTATAAGTAGACTTCTAATGAAGGTAGACATACTATTCCTTTGCAAATGTTGGAATCCCGAGCGCCCTCAACTTCTTGTAAAGATGACTGCGTTCAAGACCCAGTAGTTCGGCGGCGCGGCTGATATTGCCCCGCGCTTCTTCCAATTTCTTTGTGATGTACTCTCGCTCGGCCGCTTCCCTTACCTCTTGCAGGCTGGAGAACTGCGGCATTTCCGCGTCGAAAACTGACCGGCGCGAAGGATTGATCGGAATATGGCGCGCGTCGATCCGAATTTGCGGGTTCATGATTACTATACGCTCAATCATGTTGCGTAATTCGCGGACGTTCCCGGGCCAGGAAAAATCCTCGAGCATTTTCATAGCTTCCGGCGAGAACTCCTTCCGCTTCCTTCCGTAGGCTGAAGTGAACTCGTTCATGAAGTGCTCGGCGAGAAGGCGAATGTCCTCACGCCGGTCTCGCAGCGGCGGCACGTGGAAGGGGATGACGTTCAGGCGGTAGAACAGGTCCTCGCGGAAGTTGCCGCGCTCGATTTCCTCTTCCAGATTCTTGTTTGTCGCCGCCACCACGCGGACATCGACCTTGCTCGATTCGCTCGCCCCGAGCGGTTCGAATCGCTGTTCTTCCAGAGCGCGGAGAACTTTGGCCTGCGTCTTCAGGCTCATGTCTCCAACCTCGTCGAGAAATAACGTCCCGCCGTTGGCCTTCTGCAGTTTTCCGGTCTTGGCCTCGTGGGCACCCGGGAAGGCGCCCTTCTGGTGGCCGAAAAGCTCGCTTTCAATCAGATCGTCGGGGATAGCCGCGCAGTTCACTTCGACAAAGGACTCGTTCGCGCGCAAACTCATCGCATGGATAGCATGGGCGACCAGTTCCTTTCCCGTCCCCGATTCCCCATAGATCAGGACCCGGCCATTGGTGGCCGCCATCAACCCCAACTGCTGCCGCAGTGCTTTCATCGGTACGCTCTCGCCCACAATCGGATACGCCGAGCGCTCGCCAGCGCCTAAACGCCCGAGTTCCAGCGCCATGCGCCGCTGCTCGATGGCGTTTTTCACCACGACCAGAACCTTGTCGATCGTCAACGGTTTTTCGATAAAGTCAAACGCTCCCATGCGCGTGGCCCGCAGCGCCGTCTCGATGGTCCCGTGGCCGGAGATCATCACCACCGCCGGGCGGTCCTCCTCCACGCGCTCCTGAATCCGGTTCAGCACCTCCATGCCATCCATCCCCGTCAGCCACACGTCCAGCAATATGCAGTCGAAGCGCTCCGTTTCCAGGAGCTTTAGACATGCCTCGCCGTCCCCTACCGCCGCCACCGTATAGGACTCGTCTTCGAGCACCGCGCCCAGTGTCGATCGAATGCCCGGTTCGTCATCGACAATCAAAATTCGCCGGTTTTTCAAACTTTAACCTCCGCGGGAGCGGGCGCTACGACCGCGGCCGGGATCTCGATTGTAAATCGTGCTCCGGAGGGTGTATTATCCTCAACGCGGATTTGCGCGCAATGGTCCGTCAAAATATGCGCAACAATCGCCAAACCCAGGCCGGTCCCACGGCCTTTCGTTGAAAAGTACGGCAGGAAGAGCTTCTCCCGGTCTTCCGGCGTAATGCCAACCCCGGAGTCGGCGACGATCAGTTCCACCGTATCGGGCGTTGGCGAAAGGGTCCGAATCGATAGATGGCGCCACGGAACTTCCTTCATCGCTTCGGCGGCGTTGTCGATCAGGTTCACTACCACGCGCTTGAACTGTTCCCGGTCCAGATTCACCACGGGCAAACCAGGCGCCAGCGCCTTGTGAATCGAGATTCCCTCCAGCCGCCCGGAGAATACGGCCAACGCCGACTCCACCACTTCATTCAGGTCCGAAGCCTGTGGTTGAGCGGCCGGGAATCGCGCGAACTGCGAGAACTCATCCACCAGCGACTTTACACTGACCACCTCTTCCTGAATGATCCGGGTGCAATCGCGTACCACGCGGACGAACTCGGGCGAACTGGCGCTGCGCTCCAAATGACGGGCAATACGTTCCGCGCTGAGGGATATCGGCGTCAGCGGGTTCTTGATTTCGTGCGCGATGCGCCGCGCGACTTCATGCCACGCGGCGGCTTTCTGGGCACGGAGCAACTCTGACGTGTCTTCCAGTACGATCACGTAGCCCGAGGTCACGCGCTCATCGATCGGCGCTACCGTGACCGAAAGATGAAGCGTCTGGCGGCCATGGGGCACATCAAGCTGGCGCGCCGCCACGCCGGTGCGCCGCGCCCGGTTCATCAGGTACTTAATTTCGATGACGTCCTCGGGCTGGAACAACTGGTCCAGCCGTGCCGCGGCGCGTACGGGTTCCTCGCCGAACATGCTTATTAACGCCTGGTTCACCGTTTGAATGCGGCCATCGGCGGCGACCGAAATCACGCCTGTTGGAATGGATTCCAGAATCGTTTCCGTGAACTTTCGCCGGGCTTCCAACTCGCGGCTCGACGATTCCAAGTCCTGCGTCATCTCATTGAACTGGCGCACCAGCGTGGCGAGCTCGTCCACGGCGCCCACTTGAATCCGGTGCCGCAGATTTCCGCGCCGCACTTCGCGCGCCGCCTCCAGCAAGGCCGCGATCGGCACCGTAATCTGACGCGCCAGGAACAGCGCCACCCATGTTGCGACGAACAGAATAAAGAGCGTGATTAACGCCAAATAGATCAGATAGAAGCGGCGCGTCTCCTGGCGGTCCAGGCCGAGCTGGTTGTACTCGCTCACGTAACCCGAAATCTCGCGCTCTTTTTGTTCCAGGTCGACTGGAAGATGCGTGGTGAGAACCAGCCGTCCGCCGCTGCGAATCGGCGCGGATTCCACGATGCGGCGCGCGGAATTGGAGCGGTTACGCGCATCCCACGAACAGACGGTCAACTTCCCGTGACCCGTCGACAGGATGTGCACTTCCACGATGTCGTTCTCATCGCAGATCTTCTCAAAGAGATCGGAGTTCGCCGCACCGCCTTGCGCGAACACCTCTACCTCCGGCATGGAGGCCATCCAGTTGGCCTGCGCCCGCGTTCGGATCTGCGATTCTTTCAAGAGCGCCACGCCCGTATCGGAAAGGGCGAGTTTCACGTTTTCGGCGGGCCGCGAGAACCACTGCTTGATGTTCATGTTCAGAACCTGATAGCTCCAAAGCACCATGAACAGCACGGGCAGGAAGGAGAGCAGCAGCGCTCCGGTCACCAGCTTCGTCTTGATATGCGACCCTTCGGCGTCGCGGCTGCGCTCGATGTAGAGCTTCACCATGAGGCGGAAAAGCATGAACGCCAGCCACACCATGAGCAGAAATACCAGGGTCGACATGGCCCAGTACAGATACACTTGGCCAACGTTTGCCGGTCCCAGCTTGCCCATGTTGAATGAGCCTTGCCAGATCACAAGGCCTAGCAGAATCAGCAAGGTGACGACGGCGGCCGCATTGAGCAGACGCTTCCGCATGGTTACTTCGATTATAAGGGTGAAGCCCATGGCGATGTCCTTGCATCTGTAACGTAGGATGCCGAATCAACTTTTTAGACCACTTCCCATTCGCGGGATTACTCTACCCAACCGGATCGCGGTTTCGCCGATGTGCGAGTACTCGAGTCCGGACGGTTTTGCGACTGACTGGCACCTGGTTCACTTGGGGAGCCGCGCCGTTGGGGGCGCCGGACTGGTTATTGTCGAAGCGACCGCCGTTGAGCCGGAGGGCCGGATTACCTACGGGGATCTGGGTATCTGGAAGGATGAGCACATCCACGAACTGAAGCGAATTACGAGCTTCATCAAATCGCAGGGAGCGGTGCCGGGCATTCAATTGGCCCATGCGGGACGGAAGGCCAGTACAGAGCTTCCGTGGGACGGGGGATCAGTGATCGCCCCCGGCTTAACCAACGGCTGGCTCCCCTTGGCGCCGAGCCCCATCCCGTTCCGCGAAGGCGATCCGATTCCACATGAATTGACGATTTCCGAGATCGGCCAATTGACCGCTTCCTTCGCCGCCGCGGCGCGCCGCGCGTTGACGGCCGGGTTCCAGGTTCTTGAAATCCACGGCGCGCATGGTTATTTGATCAACGAATTTCTTTCACCGATCTCGAACCATCGGACCGATGCGTACGGCGGATCGTTTGAAAACCGCACTCGCTTCCTGCGGGAGGTAATTCAAGCCGTTCGGGACGAAATGCCGAACGAATTGCCGCTTTTCCTGCGCATTTCCGCCAGCGATTGGGCCGACGGTGGCTGGACGATCGAAGATTCGGTGGCTCTTGCGCACGTTGTGCGGTCTATGGGTGTCGATTTGATCGATGCTTCCAGCGGGGGGAATGTGAACCACGCGAGAATACCAGTGGGGCCCGGCTATCAGGTTCCTTTCGCCGAACGGATTCGGCGCGAAGGCGGGATTCTAACCGGCGCGGTTGGACTCATCACCGACGCTCCGCAAGCAGAGGGCATTATCGGAAACGGGCAAGCCGACCTTGTGCTGCTGGCGCGTGAGCTGCTCCGGAACCCTTACTTCCCAATGCATGCCGCGCAGCAGCTTGGGGAACCGGTTAGCGCCCCGAATCAGTATCTGCGCGCCTTTCCGGGCAGCGTCAGCCGCGCGGTTCAGCAGCCGGTTTGATTCATGAGGAACCAAACCAGAATCAAGCTGGTGGGTACACCGAGCAACCACGCTCCAAGGTATTTCATGGGTTTCTCCTCCTCTTCCTAACTGGTAGAGAGCAGGAAAGCCACGGCAGTTACCGAACAAAAAAGGCGCCCCGGGCAGATTCTCCCGGGGCGCCGTCTCTTCCGCGAACTAGTATCCGTAATAGACGCTTACACCCACCGGCGGCACGTAGCAGGGTGCAGGAATAAACCGCCCCCAGCCGTCGACGTACCCGCAGCCGGCAGCGGTGCGGTAGCCGTAGCCCCACGGGATGCCGATTCCGACGCCCCAGTATGGCCGGGCCCAGAAAGCTCCGCCCCAGTAATAGCCGCGCCCAGCGTAGAATCGCCCGGCACCATAACCGCCGCCGTAATAACGCCCGCCGTAGCCATAACGCGGCGCCGCATAATAGGCCCGTCCGCCACCGTAGTAGCCTCGTCCGCCGCTGTAATAGGCTCCGCCGCCGCCGCCATAGTTACTTCTTCCGCTGACGGCATATCCACCTCGGTAGCCTCCGCCGTTGGAATATCCGCCGCGGTAACCTCCGCCACCGGAATATCCGCGGCTCATGCCTTGGCTCCCGCCGTGTCCCCCACCATGCCCGCCACCGCCGCCCCGTCCGCCGCCCCGCTGGGCTTCGGCGATCGGTGCGGTGATCATAAGCAAAGCCCCGAACAGGAGGGGCATCAGGGCGCGTGATTTGAATAACATTTTGAAATCCTCCCCGGCCTTTGACGTGCAAATTCACAGCCAAACATAGCCTGTTGAAAAGACAATGTTTATGCGACAAGTGAAATCCCTTAAGTGGTGGAAATCCACCACCGGCGGTGGCATCGGGCCAGATTCGCTTTGGGCTGTTGCGAGTCTGCTAGGATACTCGGAAGTGGCTGACTCTGCCTGGATTCCGGAGCTTGCTTCCGTGCCGGCGGCCGCCAAACGCGCGGTTCGGCATCCGGTGGCCGTGCGCGTGACTCACTGGTTGAGCGCGCTCGCCTTCCTGGCGCTAGTGGTCAGCGGCGTAGAACTGGTGATCTCGCACCCTCGGTTTTATTGGGGCGAGGAAGGCAACGTACTCACAACACCGTTGTTCCAACTGCCGATACCGGCTTCGCGGGGCATCGTTAATACGGGCTACAGCTTCGTGCTTCCCGATCAGAACGGCTGGAGCCGCTATATGCATTTCCAGGCCGCTTGGCTGCTGGTGTTGACCGGCCTGTTCTATGTTGTTTATGGCTTCGTTACGGGCCATTTCCGCAGGAATCTGTTGCCGGCCGAGGGGGATCGCTCGCTGGCGGCGATGCTGGCTTCAGTCAGGAATCATCTGCGCTTCAAACGGCCCGATCCGGCAAGCGCGGAGAGTTACAATCTGCTGCAACGGCTTGCCTATTTGAAAGTTATTTTTATTCTCATTCCGCTCATGATCTGGACCGGCTTGGCGATGTCGCCGGCGGTCACTGCAGCACTACCGTTTGTCGTTACGGTGCTTGGCGGGCAGCAGTCGGCCCGCACCATTCATTTCGTCGTGACGATCGCCCTCCTGGTATTCCTCGCCGTGCATATTGGGATGGTGATTCTTGCGGGGTTCAAGAAGCGCATGCGGGCAATGATCACTGGGCAACAGGAGCACATCCATGAGTAATATCGCGCGCCGAAAGCTGATCACCCGCGGAGCCGCGGCAGTGGCCGGAGTCTCCGGCCTGGCCGCTGCCGCCAACATCGCCGGCCGCTACGGGCTTATTCCGCCCGACTCCGGCGGCTTTTACGGTCCCGGCGAAACGCTCACCTACGCTTGCCACCGTTTGTTGACCGGCGACTCGCCCGCGCGCGAGTTCCCTGCCTCGCAGATCTCGAAGACGCCATTCGCCAACGGCCGGCCGCCTCGCGATGCAGCCTTCAAACGTTTGGAGGCCGGCGGTTTCGCGGATTGGAAGGTTTCGATTGAAGGGATGGTCGCGCGGCCCGCGTCGTTTTCCATCGCGCAAATCAAAACATTCCCGTCGAGCACGCAGATCACTCATTTGGCCTGTGAAGAGGGATGGTCCTATATCGCGCAGTGGACCGGCGCCCGGCTGGCCGATGTTTTGGAAACCGCGGGAGTTCTCCCGAAAGCGAAGTACGTTGCTTATGAGTCGATCCAGGAAGGGTGGTCCGGGAGTGTCGACATGGCCGATGCCCTGCACCCGCAGACGCTCGTCGCCTACGGAATGAATGGGACTGACATGCCGGTCCCCTTCGGCGGGCCGATCCGTATTCGCGTGCCCCGTCAACTCGGATACAAGAGCGTCAAGTACATCACCCGTATCACCGTAACCGACGATCCCGCCAAGGTGTGGACGCCGGGCGACAGCTACGCCTGGTATGCCGGGATTTGAAAGGGCTCTACTCGTAACGAATCTCGATGCAATTTCAACGCCTGCTGCCCCTCTTCCTGTTTCAGGTACTTTCCTCGCCGGCACAACCGCCGGCTGCGTTTACAATCTCCGGGGATTGGGAGGTACGGGTATCGGTTCCCGGCGCCCCCAGCCGGACACTCCGTATTACTCCCCCCGCCACGATCACGGTAACCGCAGAAAAGTACACATCCATCCCGATGTTCAATCCCAAGGTCGGCGGCTGGGTGAAAGGCGCTCAGCTTTCCGGCGTCAAGGCGCAGGAGACAACCAGCCCGCATCTTCTCGATGCAGCGAGTTTCATCCTCAAGGCAGGACCGGAGCCGGGCGCTATGGTGTTCAAATTGGGCACCGACTACGATGCCGATATGGATTGGGGCACGTTCGGCCGCGTGGGCGACAGCCGCATTCAACCGGATCAGGCGGTGTTCGCCAGCTACCGCCACGCTCAGATGCGTCTCGACGCGGTCTTCCTCACCGCCGCCGGTCAGATCGTTCTTCGCCAGGGTACTCCCCGCGCCGCGGCACCTCAACAACCGAACGCACTACCCGGCGAGCGCCACCTGGGCAACATCTACATACCCGGCCTGATCACGAAGTTGGAACCCGCGCACCTCTTCCCCGTCCTCGAACACGGCTATCCCGAGGCGCCCCGAGTCCCCAACGCAACCATCGATCGCCTTACGCGCCGCCTCAACAATGGGGAATCGATCCGGATTCTAGCCTGGGGGGATAGTGTTACCGCGGGAACCTACCTCCCCGGCGGCCAAACCGAGCGGTGGCAGGAACAGTTCGCGGCCCGTCTGCGGCAGCGATTTCCGAAAGCCCGCATCGAGCTCCTCACGCAGGCATGGGGCGGCCGCAATACCGGCAGTTATCTCGCTGAGCCGCCTGGCAGCCCCCACAACTACAAAGAAACCGTTCTCGGGGTCAAACCGGACCTGATCATTTCCGAATTCGTCAACGACGCGCGCCTTACGCCGCCGCAGGTTATGGAGCGGTACGGGCAACTGCTGGCGGACTTCAAGAATATTCGCGCCGAATGGATCATCCTCACACCGCACTACGTCCGTCCGGATTGGATGAACCTCGCCAGCGAACGGGAAATCGACAACGATCCCCGTCCATATGTTGAAGGCCTTCGCCGTTTCGCCGATAAGAACGACGTGGCCCTGGCCGACGCATCGCTTCGCTACGGCCGCCTGTGGCGGCAGGGGATCCCTTACAACACACTTATGCTGAACGCAATTAATCACCCTGATGCCCGTGGGATGGTTCTCTTTGCCGGTACACTAATGGAGCTGTTTCCGTAGCTGAAATTTCTATAACAAATGATTTATGGGATCGAATACTAAACTAAGGACAGTGGTTCGTCCGATCCCTATTGCGATACTTGCGATCTCGTTCTCGTTCGGGGCGCGTTTGTTCGCTCTGGATCCGGCAAAATCGATCGGGGAATATGGACGGGATCTCTGGCAATCGGACCAGGGATTGCCGCATAATTCCGTCCGGGCGATTACGCAGACTCCGGACGGCTACTTATGGCTGGCGACCTCGGCAGGAATAGCACGGTTTGACGGCAGCGAGTTCGAGCTATTGGAAAGGCTGGGATCAGATGTCGCGCTTTCTCTCACTCTAGATCCGGCGGGCCGGTTGCTGGTTGGAACTTTTGGTTCCGGCATCCTGCAATTACAGGGAGCGCGCCTCGATGCGATGGGGCCTGGAGATCCGAGATTCGCGGGCGTACAGACTTTCCATACCGACAGCAGGAGGCAACTCTGGTTCGGTTCGCAAAGCGGTCTTTGGCAAGCCCGGCTTGGGCCTCAGCCGAATGTGACTCAGTATCCGGGACTGGTGAGTAAGTCGGTTCGTGCCATTACTCACGATGCGAAAGGAACTTTGTGGGTGGGAACCACGCAAGGCCTGTTCTCGATCTCCGGAGGCAGTTTGGAGCGCCATTCGCTTGGCGGAAGTTCGCCGAACGTTGCATCGCTGTTCGTCGACCGCCAGTCCCAACTCTGGGTGGGCACGGATGGCGACGGGCTATTCCGGCGCGAGGCGGGGCAGTTTCGCGCAGTTCCCACACCGAACAGGGGCCGGAAGTTCATGGCCATCAAACAGGACCGGGACGGGAACATTTGGTTCGCCACGTGGGATAGCGGCATGGCGCGGCTTGGGCCCCGGGGAATGGAATGGCTTACGTCCTCTGAAGGGCTGCCCCACGACCAGGTAATGTGCCTCTTCGAGGACCGGGAGGGTAGTATTTGGGCGGGTACCCGTGGGGGCGGACTGATACGCTTTCGCGAACACCGCGTCAAAATGCTGACACCCGCGCAGGGACTGCCGCACAAAATCGCCTGGGCGGCCCGCCGGGATCCCGCCGGCAACGTTTGGATCGGAACCGATGGCGGGCTTGTAGTCAGAAAAGACGGCGGGGCGCACGTATTAACAACGCGTGATGGCTTGGCCAATGACTCGGTGGTTGCTCTCGCCATTGAGGACTCCGGCGCCGTCTGGGCCGGATCGCTCGATTCGGGCCTGACGAGGATCGACGGGAGGACCATACGCCGTTTTGGGTTGGCCGAAGGGCTTTCCAGCCTTTCCATTCGAGCTGTCCTTTCGAGGAAGACTGGAGAGGTGTGGGTAGCAACGGCGGCAGGTATCGACCGGTATCTCAATGGCCGGTTCTACCCCGTGACCATTACAGCGTCTCTTCCTTTCGGCCTCATCCGTTCCCTAAACGAGGACCGCGCCGGCGCCTTGTGGATCAGCACTACCCAAGGCGCCTACATACTCAGCGATACGGCGCTCAACCGCATTACCACTGCCAACGGACTGTCCAGCGACTCCGTTCGTTCTATTTTCGAAGATAGCCAGCGAAGCATTTGGATCGCTACCGCAGGCGGCGGGCTCAATCGGTTCCGGGACGGCAAGGTGAGTATATTCCGTGCCAGAAACGGTTTGCCGGACGACGACATTTATGCCGCCTACGAGGACGACTCGCACCACCTGTGGCTCTCCTCCGCCAAAGGGATAACGCGCATCTCCCTTTCGGAGTTCGATCGCTTCGCCTCGGGTGACAGAAGGCCGTTGGCGGCGACCTTGCTTGGTGTTGGCGACGGCATGCGCACCGTAGCCTGCACCCTCAGCACGCAGCCCGCGGGATTTCATTGGAATCGAACGCTATGGGTTCCCACTCTGGCGGGCGTGGCGATTGTCGATACAACCGAACGCCGCATTGGGCCGCCTCCCCTGGTTGCCATCCGGCAGATCCTCGTAGACCGATCTCCGGTCGATGCGCCGGATCGCGTAACCCTGCCCCGCGGCCGAGGCGATATCGAGTTTGTCTATACCGCTCTCACTTTCATTAAGCCTTCGCAAACCCGGTTCCGCTATATGCTCAGCGGTTTCGATCCGGACTGGATCGAAGCCGGAACGCGACGAACGGCCTGGTATACCAACCTTCCGGCTGGAAACTATCGCTTTCGGGTCCAGGCCTTGGACGCCGAAGGTGTTTGGAGCGAAAGCGACGCCACGCAGGAGGTGGTCCTTAGTCCACCGATCTACCAGACGCCGTGGTTTATCGGTATCGCAGTAATTGCCGGCTGCGCATTGATGGCAGGAGCTATTCACATGCGCATGCGCTCTTCCATGGAGTCGGAACGCAAACTGACGCTGCTGGTGGAACGGCGCACCGCGGAGCTCACCGAAGCCAAGCGGCTCGCCGAACGCGCCGCGCAAGTGAAGGGCGATTTCCTCGCCGCCATGAGCCATGAGATCCGCACGCCGCTCAACGGCATCCTGGGCACCGCCAGCCTTATGGCAAACTCCCCGGATCCCTCTGCCTGGAGCGAAGGACTCAAGACCATTCGCGGGGCTGGCGAAGGCCTGCTCTGTATCATCGACGACATCCTGGACATGACCAAAATTGAGGCCGGCCGGCTGGAAATTGAATCCATTCGGTTCGACCTTTCGGCCCTTCTCACCGGGTTGATCGCCATCGTCGAGCCGCAGGCATTCCCCAAAGGTCTTGCGCTCGAGACCAAATACGACCCGGATGTTCCCCGGTGGGTTTCGGGCGATGCCAACCGGCTGCGTCAGATTCTTCTCAATCTTCTTGGAAACGCCGTTAAGTTTACACACACCGGCCGTGTCTCCCTGCATGTCTATCGCTGCGAGCAGAACGGAATGATTTGCTTCGCCATTGCGGATACGGGCATCGGCATTCCCGGCGATATGATTCCCAAGCTGTTTCTTCCGTTTTCGCAAGCCGACATGTCTACCACCCGCAAGTACGGCGGTACGGGCCTGGGGCTCGCCATCAGCGGCCGCCTGGTCAATCTAATGGGAGGCAATATCGAATTGACCAGTCAGCCGGGCCTAGGATCCCGATTCGTCGTGTCGGTACCGTTGGAAGCCGCCGAGACTCCTGCGACCGTGGCGGCGTCTCGTCTCGATATCCCCGCCTTTGCCGGTTGTGTCCTGGTTGTCGACGACACCGCCTCCAATCGTCTGATCGCTACACGGATGCTGGAGCGGCTCGGCTTTGAAACCGCCACCGCCGAAGACGGCCGCCAGGCAGTTCGCGCGGTGGCAAAGATCCGATACGACGCCATACTAATGGACTGCCTGATGCCAGACCTCGATGGATTCGGCGCCACGATTGCCATCCGCGCCAACGAAAAGGATGGGCATCGCACACCCATCATCGCGCTCACCGCGAGCGCCTTTGATGCGGACCGGCGCCGCTGCCTGGAAGCCGGGATGGATGATTTCCTCGCCAAGCCTATCCGGCTGGAATCGCTGGCAGACTGCCTGGCACGCTGGGTGCCGGAACTTAAGCGTGTTCAAAGCGACCGGTAACCTACCGCCCCTTTTCCGCCAGGGTGCCCATCGCGAATGTTTCTATCCCTTTCCACGATAAACTCTTCTTAATAGTGTCGAACTCTCCCGCGCCACTTCAACCCTACCTAACCGCGCTTATAGTTGTCGGATCCCGCCGCAAGCGCTCCCAACGAGCTATCGATGCCTTAAGCGTCCAGACATACGGAACCCGGATGGAGATCATCGTGGTCGACATCTCCCCGGAATCCACTCCGGCTTTGGGTCCTACATGCCACACGGAGATTCCGTACCGCTACCTGCGCATGCCCGATACCCTCGAGTGGGGCCTCGCAAAAGCGGAAGGATTCCGGCAGGCCCGCGGAGAAGCGGTCGCGATTATCGAGGATCATTGTTTCCCGGAACCCGAGTGGGCCGAAGCCGTCGCCCGCGCCTTTCAGAGCGGTCCCTGGTCCGCGGTCGGGTATGCGTTCGTGAACGCCAATCCGCGCACTTACTTGTCCCGTGCTGGTCTGTTCTGCGATTATCATCCCTGGACGAAGCCTATTCCCGGCGGACCCCGCCGGCTGCTCCCCGGTAACAACGTTGCCTACCGGCGCCAGCCCGCGCTGGCCTGTGGCGAAAATCTCGCGGCCCTCATCTCTCCTGACTTCGTTTTCCTGGAACAGCTCCATCATGCCGGCCACGCTATGTTCATGGCCAACGACGCCATCGCGGCTCATCAGAATTTCATCTACCTGCGCCCGTACCTAACTGCCAATCTTCTTTACTGCCGTGTGCTCGCCGCCAACCGGGCTAAATTCGGCGATTGGGGCAGGTCCCGCCGCATCTTTTACAGCCTCGCTGTACTACCGGGGGCGCCTGCAATCAAGCTCCTAAGAATGATCCGCGGACTCCCCGGGCGTGGCCAATGGGCACTTTTCTTCCAGTCCTTGCCGCTAATTGGCGTCACCTTTGCGCTGAGCGCCATCGGAGAGTCAATCGGCTATCTATTCGGTGAAGGCAACGCTGGTAAGGCGTTCCAGTGGTATGAGTTGGATGCCGTCCGCGAACCCGAGTAAACATGACCACGCGGATCCGAGTCTCCGTCGTCATCCCTGCTTACTTCTCCCATCACACGGTCGGCAACTGCCTTCAGGCTCTGCGGCGCCAAACCCGGCCCGCCGACGAAGTCATTGTCGTGAACAGCTCCCCCGAGCAATCAACCGGCGCCATCATCACAAACCAGTTTCCCGAAGTCCAGTTTATACAAAGCCCGACGCGCCTCCTGCCCCACGCAGCCCGGAATCGCGGCATCGAGGCCGCCACTGGCGACCTACTCCTCTCCACCGACCCCGACTGCATAGCCGACCCCGCCTGGATTGCGTCGATCGTCGACGCCTACCAATCCGGCCACCACGTTCTTGGCGGGGCCATGGGCCTCCAACCCGGCAGTGGCTGGTGGGAACGCGGCGTCCATCTAACGAAGTTCTCCTGGTGCCTTCCCGGCCTTACCGATGGTCCACACTGGATCGCCGCTACGGCCAACGCGGCCTACTCCCGTTATGCATGGAATGCCATTGGACCCTTTGACGCCAACATCTTCTATGGAGATGCGCTGCAGAGTTGGCGCGCCGCCGCGGCCGGCTTCGCGCCGTACTTTCTTTCCCACGCCATCGTTAGCCACCACCACGGCGGCTCCGCTGCCAGGTTTTGGGCGGAGCGCTGGTCGCGAGGCACGGAGTTCGCCATCGGCCGCGCCCGCTTTGAGCATTGGTCCGCGGTACGTGCTGTCTCCCATATCCTACTCACCCCGATCCGGCTGTCCTTAACGATTCTTCGAACAGCGGGCGACGCATTCCGTGCCGGATGGCTCGGCCCGTTCTTCTTTACACTCCCAATTCAACTCCTCGGGCAACTCGGATGGACGCTCGGCGAAGCCCGGGGTTTTTGGCGGTATGCCTTCCGTTCGCCAGCCGCCGCGAAGGATGCGCCGTGAAGTTCTGTCACGTCACGACGTTCTTCGGAAGCTCAAGTTTCGGCGGCGATGCGGCTTACGTCGATCGCCTGACTCGCGCACTCCTTCGCCAGGGACATTCGGTCGATGTCGTCTACTGCGGCGCATCCTTCGATGCCTTGCGCGGCTCCGTAGCTCCTCGCGCCTATCGCCCGCCTGTTGGACTCACTCAACACATCCTTCCGTCTCCGGGCGGTATGTTGTCGCTGCTCTACACGCACCAGACCGGACGCATGGGGTTCCGCAGGGCGCTTCTCCAGCAGATCCTTGACCGCGGCGCGTACGATGTCGTCCACTACCACAACGTCTCCCTGATCGGCGGCGCCGAGATCCTTTCCTTGCGGCCGGCAACCGCGGGGTCGCTCACTCTCATGACCGCGCACGAGTATTGGCTCGTCTGCCCTTTGAGCCTTTTATGGAAGTTCGGGGCCGAACCCTGCCATGAGCCCCAATGCGCCTCCTGCACCCTTCGCGCCAGCCGCCCGCCACAATTCTGGCGCCGCACGACTCACATTGGCAACCACTCGCTCGCCGGTCTCGACGCCATACTGTTCCCTAGCCGTCACGCTCTGGAACGGCACACCGCCCGCGGCATCTCCCATCCCCGTCTCATTCAACTCCCCTACTTCCTTCCAGCCGATTGGGCCGGCGCATCCGGCATCGACGCACCTCAATCGGAGAGGCCCTACTTCGCCGCCGCTGGACGGCTCGTCCCCGAGAAGGGATTCCAATCTCTTTTTCCCTTAATGCGCTCCTTCCCAAATATCGATCTTCATGTCGCCGGAGATGGCCCCTTTGCCGCGGAACTTCATCTCCTGGCCGCCAACGCCCCCAACATCAAGTTCTGTGGTCCGCTGGACGCCCCCGAGCTTGCCCGCTTTTTCCGCGGCGCCGTCGCGGTAATCGTGCCCTCGTTGTTTGAGGAGACATTCGGCTACGTCGTCGCCGAAGCGCTCTCAACGGGTACTCCCGTAGTCGTTCACCGCCGCGGCGCACTGCCCGAAGTGCTGCAGTGCGCCGGTGACGTTGGCCTGTCCTACGACTCGCCGGAATCTCTTCGCGCCGCGATGGCAACACTTCTGGAAGACCCGGACCGCCGCCGCGAAATGGGCCGGCGCGGCCTCGCCGCGGTCGAGCGCCGCTGGAGCGAATCCGCCCATCTCGACGCCTACTTCGGAATCCTGGACCAATGCCGGGCCGGGCATTAATTTTTTGTAGACACTCTACACAACATTCTGTAGAATACCTACAGAATGAAGCCGTCTGATCCCTCCCGCGTCGAACTCCTCCAAGGCACCTTGGATCTCCTCATACTCCGCACTCTCATCTCCGGCCCCAGCCACGGACACGCCATCGCCAAGCACATCCAGCACACCTCCGAAAATCTCCTGCAAGTCGAAACGGGTTCACTCTACCCCGCCCTCCATCGCCTGGAAGCCAAGGGCTGGATCGCCGCCTCCTGGGAACTCTCCGAGAAGGGCAAACGCGCCCGCTATTACACCCTTACTGTGCTCGGCCGCAAACATCTATCCACCGAGCAATCCAAATGGGGGACCTTCGCACGCGCCATGGGGTTAGTCCTCAATCAATCGGATCAGGAGGCATAGCAAAATGAGAGCTTTTTTCCGGAAGCTGAAATCCTTCAGCCGCCGCGCAGTCAAAGAAGCCGAATTGCGCGACGAGCTTCAGTTCCATCTCGATGAGGAGGCCGAAGAGCAGCGCCGCGATGGCCTGATCGGCGCTCAGGCCCATAACCGGGCACGCCGCGATCTTGGAAACATCGCCCTGATCCGGGAGGACACCCGCGCGGCCTGGACATGGAACTTCTGGGAAGAACTCTGCCAGGATTCCCGCTACGCCCTCCGCGCCATGGCCGCCAACAAGACCTTCAGCTCTCTCGCCATCCTTTCCCTCGCGCTTGGTATCGGCGCTAAGACGCCTATACCAATTCTTTCAGACCCATCCCCTTCAGAATCACAACGCGGGTGGCGTGATTCGCGTCGATGAATGTGGCTATTCCCGAGAAGTTCTGAGCTTCTCCAGCGAATCAGGTGAGATCTGCATTAACCGATCCACATTGCGGCGATATTCCTTGTCTAGGCTACCCGAGAGTTCCCAACCGTCGACCAGCGCAAGGTTCATATCCGCGTTGGAAATGCCTTCGCATATTCCAGTCGTCTTGATTGTGGTTCGTAGACCGGATACCGACTTCTGTGTTCGATTGATTCGGTAAACTAATCTATTGCAAATGGCTTGAGAGGGCTTCGTCACGATTTCGTGATCATCCCAGCGCTCGATTTCGAAGAAATATGTCTCTACAACGATTCGCCGATTTCCAAAACCGTCACGGACGCTAGAGGTCGTCATCGTGCAGGTGCCCGCAGCCTTTGAGCAGCTGATGTCTGAGGTTTGCTCCGGCGGAGCCAACTGTCCGCCAATAAGGGTCCATGTACCCGTCGCAAAGACCCAGCCGTTATCCCATGTACCCAGCGAAAGGCTAAACTTTGGCAATTCTATCGGGGCAGAGTCCAAGAGCTTTGTATCAGATTGAATCTTTTCCATCGTTTCTAACGCGAGTGGATCACCAGTAACGGGGATACCGCGATTTGATTCGTATCTCTTTAGAGCCTTTCGAAAATTTTCATCAAGAGCACCCTTCACGGGGCCGGTGCCGTATCCAAGCCGTGCCAACAGGAACTCCGCTCTGAAGGTAAGCTGCGTCTGCAGGGCATCGTATTTCGAGGGCTCCTTACGTTTCATCTCCTCAAGATATTGGGTGAAATGGAGTCTCTCTTTTGCCCTCTTGTCGCCGTCGGGAGAAGCCCCGAAAACTTGCGTCGCCGACAGTAGCAATATGGAAAAAACCAGACGAGTGCGCCCGCGCGTGTGCATTCAAAAACCTTTCTTCAGAAACCGTGCCTAGACTGAGAGGCGGCTGGAATTAAACAACCTCGCAAGTTGTTAATTCGGTGTTGACGTGGCCCGAGACATCGACCTTTTCCAGCAGCCTGCGAGAGGAATATTTACTGAAGGACTGATATAACCAGCGGGAGATAATTTCCCTTTATTATACCGAAAACTGAGTCAATTCACCGGCGGCCCGAGGTACCGCGCAAACAGGCGGTTCTTCTCCACCTCCGCCCGCCATGCCCGGTTGAACTTCGCCAGCGCCGCGCCCGTGGAATCGGTGGCGATAACCAATTTCTCGTGGCCATCGACAACCCGCACCGGCGTGTTGATGCGAATGCCGCAGCGGGCGGCGATCTCATGCGCCAGCTTTTCGACTTCGGTCAGTGTTTCCATCTGGTGAAATTCATCTTCGCAATAACACCGGCCAGTTCGCCATAGTCGGCCTGGGCTTTGCCGCGGCCCAACATGCGGATCCCTGTTCTCCTCGGCCGCGAAATCGGCGAACAGGACACCGCGTCCGCGGCCCCGGTTGCCGTGGTGAATGAGGCACATGTCAAAGCCAACATGCCCCCTGGCAGTCCATTGGGGCAACGCCTCACTCTCCCGCACTTGTGCCCCAGTTGCAATTTCGAAGTTGTAGGCGTGGCCGCGAATGCACTCTACGGTAGCGTCAAGAAACAGCCGGAACCGACCGTCTATCTCTCGTATGCGCAAGGCGGCTGGGGTCCGGTCCAGGAAATGATTTATGAACTTCGCTCGACAGGAAACCCGCTCGGCATCGTCCCCGCCGTTCGCGACCTGGTGCAGCGAGCCGATTCGCGCATTCCGCTCGCCGAGGTAAAAACGCAAGCGGAGTGGATTGAAGGCACGATAAACCAGGAAATCGCGTTTGCGCGCCTATGCACCGTGTTTGCCGTGCTTGCATTGATCATTGCGTGCGTTGGACTCTATGGCACCATGTCCTACAACGTGGCTCGCCGCACCAGCGAGATCGGGATTCGCATGGCCCTTGGCGCGAATAGGGGGCGCGTGATTTGGATGGTTATCCGCGAAGTATTCGTCCTGGCGGCGGCGGCCCTCGCTATCGGCCTGCCGGCGGCTTTCGCCGCGTCAAAAGTCGTTGAATCGTTCCTGTTCGGAATGACACCGGACGATCCATTGGCCGTGGCTGGAGCCGTTATCGCCCTGGTGGCGGCTGCGCTCTTTGCCGGCTATCTGCCCGCCCGCAACGCCTCACGCATCGCCCCGATGATCGCGCTACGTCACGAATAAATCAGGGCGCGATTTTCCCGTACGCGCTGTTCTTTCTCACTACTTCAATCTTCTTCGATTTCGCCGTCAGCGTTGCCGTGCTCATGTGGTTCACGCGGTCCGGCAGTTGCTCGAACAGAACGTCCATTGCGACCGGATCCTTCGGACTGCCCAGCGTGGAGGTTATCCGAACGCTCTTCAACTCCTTGGAAGCCGAATCGTAGCGGAAAACCATCGTGTCGCCCTCCTCGTAGTAGTAGGTGAGCTTAATCTCCGACTGCCCGCCCTCGACTTTGCCCAACGTCGCTCGACCCTCCCGCACCACCCGGTCGATCTGCTCCGGGTCCGGCGGCGCGTAGTTCTGCATCCGGCCAACCGCGCGCTCGATGTAGTCTTCCATGTCCGCTTTTTTGCGCGTCATGTACCGTTTCGACGTCGCGGCCGCCTGACCTTTCGCTTCCGCCTCGGGGTTGATTGGCGTTCGAGTCAACTTGCCATCGCTGTCGTAACGGCACAGGAAGTCGGTCGATGACTTCACATCGCCTTTCACGCGAACCTCGGTATGCTCGGTCCATTTGTATTGCCGCAGCGCTCCAAGGTTGATAGCGACCATACCCCGCACCGCCGCCACTTCGTCCGCAACCTTCGGATTCGCGCCTTGCGCCCATAGTGACGCTCCGCCCGCAATCAGCGCAACCGCCAAACGAAAACACATCCCATTCATCCTAGAGTCGATGCGGACGAATCCCGCGCGAGCTATTAAATTTAAGCCCACCACTTTTCATCCAGCGCCAAGTGCGATTTAAGCCAGTCCTCGTTGATTTCCAGCCCCAGCCCCGGACCTTCCGGCACCGGGAACACACTTTTCCGCACCACCGGCGTGGCCCCCTGCGCCATCTTCTCCTTGTTCCCGCGGAAAGCTCCCAGCGCATTCTCCACTTTGAAAAAGTTCTGCGTTGCCGCCGCCAGATGCATCGACGCGTAGAACCGGATCAGCGTGCATGGGCCACTGTGAAGCCCCACCGGCGTACGTGTTAGAGCCGCATAATCGGCGATTTGCCGGCATCCCGTGATCCCGCCCGAGTACGACACATCCGGATGAATCATGTCCAACACCTGGTTGTCCAGATATGGCCGGAACCCATCCACCATCTCCACCTTCTCCCCAGCCAGCAGCGGCACGCTCGTCGAGCGCTTCAGTTCTCGCCATGCCTCGGAATACCGCACCGTCAGCGGATCTTCAATCCACAACGGATTTGCCGGTTCGATCGCCTTGCACAAGCCAATCGAACTGCGCGTATCGAACTGTCCGGTGCAGTGCATCGCGATGTCGATTCCATCGCCCACCGCCTCCCGCAGATTGGCGTATCCCTTTCCCGCATTCCGGAAATCAATGCCGTCCAGTGTCGGGTTAAATGGCCCGCTCTGGCGCCCCCGTCCGCCTTCCCCAAAGCCAAACTTAAAGCACGTAAACCCCTCCGGCTCGGCTTTCACATGCTCCGCCCAGGCGCGGCACGCGCCCTTGTCCAGCATGTTCCCCGGCCGCCCGTGCGAGTACACCGGAATGTCCTTTCGCAGCGGTCCGCCCAGCAGTTTGTAAATTGGATAGCCGGTGATCTTCCCCGCCAGGTCCCAGAGGGCGATGTCCACGCCGCTCACGGTCGGGATATTCGCCATGAACGAATACTGGGTCGACGCCATCAGGTAGAAGTGCCGCGCGATGGCCAGTGGATCCTCACCGATCAACTGCCTTTGGAGCATTTCAATCCGCCCGCGCGTCGCATGCGCCGGCAGTCCGGCCTCGCCATAGCCCACCAGCCCCGCGTCCGTATCGATACGCAACAAGCACCCATCGCCCAGATTGTCCAGGCCGATCACTTTAATGGAAGTGATCTTCACCATCTTAGCCGCCGGAGCGGCCAGTGCCTCAAAGTTCGCCAGCCATTTCGCCGCCGGCAGTCCCATTCCAACCCGGAATAAATCCCTACGAGAAATCCTCATGCGATGCACCTCTTCCCTTCGGTGCACCCGAATTTATCACATCGTTCACCTCCTTCCGGCATCCCTCCAGTCCACGGTGTGGCGGTTCTCATTGGATTGAACCGCAAACGCTGAGCGAATCTGGCCCGCTCGCGCATGGATGATACGCGCCTCCTCCTTCCGCCCCATCAACCGCAGAACCTGGCCATACTGCTCCAGTATCCAAGCCGTATCAGGATGCTCGTTCCCAACCGATGCCTCGATCTCCCTCAGCGCCTTCTCCAGAGTCGCGCTGCTCTCCTTGCCGGCTCCAGTCTTCCACTGCAGTACGCCCAGGTTAACCAGCAGCCGCGCCCTCGACTGCCCTGGCTGCGCTTCCGCAATCGCCTCACTAATTAGCGCCATTGCCTTCTCCGGCTGGCGCCGCTCCTCGTAAATTAAAGCCAGGTCGGCCCGGGCGGCCGGGTCGCGCCCTTCGTTCACGAGCCTTTCCAGGATGGCCGCCGCTTCGTCGCGGCGTCCCTGCCGATACAGCGCCTGCGCCAGCGTCCGCCGCGGTATCGGCCTATCCGGCGTCCCCGTTAGCACCTCTCTCAGAAGTTGCTCCGCGCGCCGGTAGTCACCCAACGCGATCGACGCCATCGCAAGGTTAGTGGCCACGATCGAATCCCCCTTCTCCTGCCGCAACCCCCGCTCGAAATACCCCTTAGCCGCGCGGTACCGGCCGGCCTTCAATTCCGCCCTGCCAAGTGCGTCGAGGATCGCCACCTTTTCCGGCTCCTCATCCAGCGCCAGCCTGAGCTCTCTGATCGCATCGTCCGGCCGGCCCTGATTCAACAAATTCTCGCCTGCCTGAAACCGTTCCTCCCAGCCGGCGAACGCGCCCGTGGAAAGAATGAGGAAAATAACCGGTAGTCGCATGGATCGAGCTTTCGGCCTAACCTATTGAAATCCCAGAGGCGTCAAGGGCGTGCCCATAATGGCCAACCCGCCCGATTCGGCCATCGGGGTAGAATTCGGGAACGGGCAGCACCCAATGGGAACATCCACCAACGATTCGGATCGTTTTGACTCCTGGAAGCAGATCGCCGCTTACCTGAACAAAAGCGAACGCACGGTCCGGCGCTGGCACGATCAGGAAGGTCTACCGGTTCACAAGCATCAGCATCGGGAACGCGGCTCGGTATGGGCGTACCGGGCCGAGTTGGACGACTGGCTTGCCGGACGAACACTCAGTCCGGAGCCTGAGTCATCCGCCGTCGAATCCGCCCCTGTTCCGATCCCTCCGCCCCGCAGGAAATGGCCGTACCTAACCGCCCTCGGCGCCGGAATCGTCCTGACACTCGGTTTTATAGTCATGGGCTCGGGAAACCGGGTGGATAGGATAATTGCGAGCGCTCCCATAACAGCTTCTCCCGGATCCGAATACGGGGCCTCCTTCTCGCCCGATGGAAAGCAAATCGTATATCACTGGGATACGACCGATGGCGAAGCGAATGGACTATATACCAAAGAGCTGGGCCAGGAGTATGCGAAGCCGCTAGTGGTCGGGGCCCGTGGAAAGGGCTTTCGCTATAGTCCCGCCTGGTCGCCCGACGGAAGCACCATCGCATTCCTGGAGCGCACAAGCGAAACTTGGCTCAACCTCGTCGACGCCTCCGGCGGCACGCCCAGGCGCATCCGGCAAATTGCCGTCCCGCCCGTCCTTTATTTCGGTAATCACCAGCACATTAGTTGGACCCAGGACAGCCAATGGGTGATCGTCCCAATGGGAATTGCGAATTACCGGGGAGTCTACCGGATATCGGTAAAGACGGCGGATGCAGTCTCGATCGTGGCGTCCGATTCGGCCTACGCGCCGGCGCTGTCTCCCGACGGACGCCTCCTAGCCTGGATGCGCAAAAAAGGGATGCCGATCGCTTACGAAGAGATCCTGATCACGCGACTGAATCCGGGCAATATTGCAGTTGGAGAACCGACTGTTCTTTTCAAAGGACGATCCTTCTCCTCCGGAATTGCCTGGGCAGCCGGCGGCGATGGACTGTATTTTTGTACGTCGTTTAGCACGATGATGGGCTCGGCTCAGTCCGCGGTCTACAGCGTGGCACCTAACGGCCCCGCCCCACTGCGGTACCTCGGAGGTGATCGCTGCAGCACCGTCACTGTCATGCCCAACGGAACGTTGGCACTGGGAACGGCGCCGAATGCTCGCTCAAACTTGCGGCAGGTAAATCTTCTCCAGCCCGGTCCGCCTCGCGACCTGGCGGTGTCGAGCCGCTACGATTCCGAACCTGCCATATCCCCTGACGGGGGAAAGATCGCGTTCTATTCCAACCGCTCCGGCCAACCAGAGGTCTGGATCGTCCATAGCGACGGAACGGGACTGCGCCGGATCACCGAAAACTCAGGAATCCGCAGCAGTCTCGCCTGGTCTCCTTCTGGGAATGAAATCGTGTATGCATCCGGCAGCACTTTGTTCATCACGGCTCTGGACGGTTCGCAAGTTTCCCGCATCGAGACCGGAGGGGAGATTGTGCAGCATCCGGCCTGGTCTTCCAGGAACAACACAATCTACTACATTACCGGTACCCAGCTCAGCAGCACGCAACGGGATGGAAGCCAGCGCAAACTTCTCCGCGAGCTGCCCGACTCCCTGGCGCTCGCTGCAGACTATGACGGCAAATATCTCTACTACTCGCGGTCCGCAAATCCGTTTGTACTTTGCAGGGTCCCCGTTGACGGCGGTCCGGAGGAGATCGTCGAGGAGACAATGGCCTTACCCTCCTTCGCTATTTCGCGCCATGCCGCATACGTATTCCACAAGGATCGCGGGCTGTACGCAGTACCCTTAAAGGGCGGGCCGGCATCGACGCAGGTCACTGGACCGCCCGTCGACATGTTTAGCTACCAGGGTTGGGAGAGCCGGCTCGCCGTTGCTCCGGATGATTCCTACATTGTGTCGGTTCGTTCTGACCCCGTTGAGATTGATCTGGAATCGTGGATGCCGCAAAACTCTCGTTTTCGGCTTTGGCGAGCCAAGGTACGCTAAAGTATCCGGCCGAAAGCCCGTTGTATACTAGGGGAACCTTTTTACAGGCGCCTCCATGAACGGCATTAGATTCGGTCGAGGACGGGAATATCAGTTCTTCCGCCAGGAAGAGGTTCGACGGAATTGGGACCTTCGGTCCGCCACGCATTTCCTCAACGGCTTCCGCGCGGACGCTGTCGCTATGTCCCACTTCCGGCGCCAGATGAAGAAGGAGATCACCGCCAGCGCCGCAAGCCTCTCCGATGAGCAGGTTATCCAGGGCCTCGCCCGAATGCTTGTCGCGGGCGATTTCATGGTCGCCATGCCTGAGCGGCTGCAACACCGCGACCCGCTCGACTTGGGCAAGCCCGAGCCCGCGCCCTCACAGCCCAAACCCGGCAAAGCGGTGGAAGTCGTCGAAGACGAACCGACCTTCTTGGGTGGCCACGATGGAGTTGCCCAGGCCGCTGTACTCATCGCCGCAGCCCGCGGCGGGTTCCCATTTTGCGAAGAGTGCGCCCGCCATGCAGCCCAACAGGCCGCGGGCCCTTCGACCGCCAAGCAAACGCCCGCCCCACAGCCCACGGGCAAATCCACGACCACAACCCAGACGGCGGCGCTTCAACAGCCAACACCCGCGGCCGCACCACCACCCCAGCCCGCGGCAACAACCTCGGCGCCAGTGCCCACGGGCCAAACGCCGCCCGCCACTCTTAAGCAGGACTCTGCGCCGCCTCCCGCCCCGCCTAGGCCCGAACCGCCGGCCAGCGCCGCCGCGCAACCAACAGTTTCCACACCAATCGCCAAGCAGGATACGCCCGCGCCGGCAACAAAACAGGAAACCCCTCCCGCGCCCGCTAAACTCGGCCCCCCCGCCCCTGCGCCGCCAGCCGAGACTAAGTCCACCGAGAAGGAAACCTATTGGGTGGAGATCGCGCTCATCGGCGAGGACGGCCAGCCCGTCCCGGGAGAAGAGTTTGTCATCCTGCTTCCCGACGGCCGCCGCGAAACCGGCAAACTCGACGGCCAGGGCCTCGCTCGATTCAGCGAACTCCCCAATCCCGGCACCTGCAAAGTCAGCTTTCCGCAACTCGATCGCGATGCATGGCAGCCGGTTGCGCCGGCCAAGAAGTAACCTAATCCGTCTTCTTCGACGTCCGCGATCCTGGCGCCCCGTTCGCCACGCGCCCCGCCTGGATTTCCGGCGTCGCTCCGCCGAACTCCTGCTCCACACGAAGCCCAAGCATGAAGCACGGCGTGTCCATGGCTTCGAACAAGGCCGTGCCGACACCGGCCAGCCCGCACGTCGATCACGCGCATACGTTCGTCGATCGCGGTTTTGCCGCCCAGAATCGCGGCACTATTTGCGCGTGTCACATACTTACGCGTCGGACCGTAATTCTCTGGTTCTCCCGCACCAGCGCATCGCGCGTTGCCGTCCCAGATAGTCTCCCGGAAGAAGCCGTTCATAAAGGCGATGCTCGAAATGCACTCGCCCTGCTGCACCGCATGATCGCCCATGGTCTCCTCTATCCAGCCGGGGCGACCCGGATCTGATCCTGTTTACATGTTCGATTCGTTCTTGTGCGTCGCCATCATCCGCGTGACTTCCGCCACCGGCACCGAGCCCTTCCCCTTCAGCTCCACCGAACCTTTCGACATCACCCCGAGGCCGGCAAGTGCCGTGCTCTGCGCTTCGGTCACCGCCACCGTCCCGGGGGAGGCCGCCGATGTCAATCGCGACGCTACATTCACCGTATCGCCCCAGATATCGAACTGGTATCGCTCCTGGCCCACGATCCCCGCCATCACCGGACCCAAATGAACGCCCGCCCGCACTTGCCACGATTGGCCCGTTTGCGGAATGCCGTCCACAATGTCCAACGCGCAGTTCACCGCCGCCCGCAGCGGATCCGCCGACGGCTCCAGCAGCCCCGCCGTGGCCATAAACGCATCGCCGATGGTTTTGATTTTCTCCAGCCCATTCCGCCGCGCGCAGTCTTCAAACAATACGAACAGCAAACCCAGATTGTTCACCACCTCATCCGGCGTGTGAGAGTCACAAAACTGAGTGAAACTCACCAAATCTACGAACACGACCGCTACGTTGTCGAACAACCGCGGCGCCACCTTGCCAGTCGCTTTGATCTCCGTCACCGCCGCCGGGGGCAGCATATTGTCCAGCAGCCGATCCACCAGCTTCTTTTCATTCCTCAACTGCTCCCGCGCCTCCCGCAGATTCATCTGCGTCTTCACGCGCGCCACCACAACGGGCGGCGAAAACGGCTTGTGGATATAGTCCACCGCGCCCATGTGGAAGCCGCGAATCTCATCCTCAGCCTCGATCTTCGCCGTCAGAAAAATAATCGGTATATCGCGCGTGGCCGGGTCTTCCTTCAATCGACTGCACACTTCGTAACCGTCTATACCCGGCATCATGATGTCCAGCAGGATCAGATCCGGCGCCGGCGCAATCTTCACCAGCTCCAGCGCCCGCTCGCCGTTGGTCGCCACGCGCGTCTGGTAGTCGTCCCGTAGGATCGCCTGCGCCACATGAATATTGGCCGGCGTATCGTCTACAAGCAGGACCACTTTCCGATCCCGGGCCGTCTCCTCCGGCGGCACCGGATACACGCCACACTCCCTGGTAATCGTGTCCAGGATCGGCCGGGCCGCTTCGAACTCGAAATCGTCCACCGCCGCCCGCAGTGCCGCCAGCCGCTGCCCGTCCACCCGGCCGGCCAGCGCCTCCTCCACCGGCCACACGGCGTCGGCCGCATCTCCGTCGTTGGCGTCGATCAACCGCGCCAGCCTCCCCATCGCTACCGACGCGGCGTCAACGTCGATCGGGCCCGCCACTCGGACGGCCGTCTTCTCTTCCTCTCCAAGCGCTCTGCGGATCGCCGTCACCGCCGGTGTCAGTACCGCCTCCAGCTCCGCTACCAGCAGCGGCGCCGATGAATCCCCGGTGCGTATACTGCGCTCTACCGCTTCCGCCACCGCTTGCACCCGCCCGATACCGATATTGCCCGCCACTCCCTTCGCCGTATGCGCCAGCCGCTCGGCCAGCCCACGGTCCCCGGTCTGCAACGCCTCGTGAATCTGCGACGCCGTGTCGCCCTGCTTGGCCACAAACTGCGACAGCAGGCTCCGGTAGAGCGACTTGTTCCCCGCAACGCGCCGCAGCCCGCTCGCCATGTCAATGCCTTCGATTTCCGGCAATCCTTCCACGGCGGCGCTCAACACCGGCGCCGGTTTCGATGCAACTGGAACCGCCGCCGCGGGTTTGGGTTTCGCCCAACGGTTCAGCGCGGCAAACAGCGCATCCGGATCGATCGGCTTGGTGATGTGGTCGTTCATTCCCGCTTCCAGGCTCCGCTGCCGTTCCTCGATCAGCGCGTGCGCCGTCATCGCCAGAATCGGCAGGTCCTTAAAGCGGGCATCGGCCCGCAGCAGCCGGGTCGCCGTATGCCCGTCCATTTCGGGCATCTGCAAGTCCATCAGAACGATGTCGAAAGCCGGCGGCTGCGGACCATCCCGCAGCATCTGCACGGCTATGCCGCCGTGGTTGGCGACAGTCACCTTTGCACCCGCGCTCTCGAGCAGTTCCGTCGCCACCTGCTGATTCATCTCGTTGTCTTCCACCAGCAGTACCCGGACTCCGCTGGCGTCATATTCGTGCGCCTCGGCGCCGGCTCGCGCCGTTCCGCTCGGTTGCGTCTCCTCGCCAAACAGGTCCATCAGGGTGTCGAAAAGCGTTGACGCACTGACCGGCTTCACCATGAATCCGGCCACGCCCACCTGCTCCGCCTGCGCCCGCACCTCCTCCCGCCCGAACGCTGTCACCATCACCACCCGCGGCCGCTCCTTCAACCGCGACTCGCGCTGAATAATCGCGGTCGCCTGCAGCCCGTCCATCCCGGGCATCTTCCAATCCATCAGTACCAGTTGATACGGATCCCTCGCGTCAGCCGCTACTAACTGCTGAATCGCTTCCTCTCCGGATCCCACCGCATCCGTCCGTAGATCGAAACTCTTCAAGGCATCGGTCAGAATCTCCCGCGCCTGCGCATTGTCGTCCACCACCAGTGCCCGAATCCCCGCCAAATCGGGGATGAACCGCGTCGATTGCGCCTGTTCGGCCCCCACGCCGAGCCACACCGTAAAGGAAAACGCGCTTCCTTCGCCCGCCCGGCTCTCCACCCAGATGTTCCCGCCCATCATCTCCACCAGCCGCTTGCTGATCGAGAGCCCCAGCCCCGTCCCGCCAAACTTTCGCGTGGTCGAGGTATCAGCCTGGCTGAACGCCTCAAACAGCTTCCCGGACTGCTCCGGCGTCATTCCAATACCCGTATCCCGAACCGCGAATTTCAGCTTCACACGGTCCGCATCCTTCTCCAGCACTTCCGCGGTCACCATCACTTCGCCGCGCTCAGTAAACTTCACCGCATTGTTCACCAGGTTGATCAGAATTTGCCCCAGCCGCAGCGGATCGCCCACCAGATTCGGCGGAACATCGGGTTTCGCCGAAATCAAAAACTCCAGGTTCTTCTCCTGCGCCTTCTGGCTCACCACCGTCGACAGATTCTCCAGCACATCGTCGAACCGAAACTCCGCTTTCTCAATGTCCAGCTTTCCCGCTTCAATTTTCGAGAAATCCAGAATGTCGTTGATAATCGACAGCAGTGCCCCCGCCGCCCGCCGTACCTTGTTCAGGTAGTCGCGCTGCTTCGGCGTCATATCCGTCTTCAGCACCAGGTGCGTCATGCCGATAATGGCGTTCATCGGCGTGCGGATCTCGTGGCTCATATTAGCCAGAAACATCGACTTGGTCTTGGTCGCGCCCTCCGCCGCCTCCTTGGCCACCGCCAGTTCCGCCGCCTGCGCCTGAGTCTGGTCCAGCAGCGCGCGCGTCGCCAATTGGCTCATCTGAATTTTCGCGTTCAGCGCCACCGCCGGCAGCAACGCATCCAGCAGCGCCTGTTGCCGCGCGGTCACCGGAGCCGATGGCGCCAGTTCCACCACTGCCAGCACGGTGTTCTGAATGATGACCGGGTTAAACTGCACGCAAGCCGGCGCCACCGTGCCGCTTCCCGCGGCTACTTGCAGCGGCTTATCCGGCGTCGCGGTTATGTGCAGGCTTCGCCGTTCCGCCGCCGCTTGACCGACCAGCCCTTCCCCTAATCCAAACTCTCGCGGCTCACGCGCCACATCCGTCGCGAACGCCCCTACCCGGCGAAATTTCGTATGGCTGTCATCGGAAACATAGAACGCCCCATACAAAAGATCCATGCTCTCGGAGATCCGCGACAACACCAACGCCGCAAATGCCGGAAAATCCTCGACCGATTGCAGCCCCTCCGTCGTTCCCGCCACCTCGGCCTTCACCCAGGCTTGTGTCTCCCGCTCCCGCGCCGCCGATTGCAGTGTCTGCAGCGCCCGGCTCATGTCCCCGATCTCGTTCGGACGGTCCAGGTTCGCTATCGGCTGGTCCAGCCGCCCTTCGGCCACCTCCAGTATCCGTCCCCTGAAGGAGCGCACCACCGACACCACCTCCACATGGACAATGGAAAGCGCGATACCGAAAGAAAGCAGCAATCCCAGTACAATCGCAATTCCGGTGATCATTATCGTTCGATTGGTCTGCGAAGTCAGTTCCTCGGACTGTTTATCGACCTGCGCAATCAACGCGTCACCCAAACTGTTGAACGCCACCCGCGCCGCAGCCAGTTCCTCCGTCACACGCTCCCGCATGATAAAAGCGGCTTTTTCATTCTGCCCGGCCAGCGACGCCGCCCGGACCGGGCGCGAGTCGCTATCGGCCTTTTGGAACAGCGCCATTGCGGCATCCACACCCGCCGCGATACTCGGGCTCTGCCGTTTCGCCTCGGCCCCGGCCGTGTGGAGCTCCTCGGCCGCTTTGTCGATCTCCGCCTCCAGTCTCCGTTTCCGGTCAATTTCGGGCTCCGCAATCTGGTTGAACAGCATCTGCCCATAGCGGGTGATAACGGCTCGTGCGATCGTCACGTTCCGCATTGCGCGCACGTCGGTCCCCAGCAACTGGCTGTACCGCGTATCGATCGCCTTCATCTGAGCCGAGGAATACACCGTTGCCAAAATCACCATCAGCGCGAGTGGCAGCAGGGCGACCAGCACCTTGGTCCGGATCTTGAAATTGGCAAGCATTCCCATTACCATCCAGGATATCTCCGGCCCTCCATTCGGCCTAAAATATTAGCGCCCATGGTAGAGTGATCCCATGCGCGGCATCCTCTGTTTGGCGTTCACGATCGCCGTGGCCGCCCAGACCCGCCATTTCAATCGCCATACTCTCCTGGAATCCGAAAGTGTCGATTCCGCCGGCGTACACATCGGCGACCTCAACGGCGACGGCCGCCTCGACATTGTCCTCGCCAAGGGCCGTCACAATCCGCTCCACAACCGCGTCCTGATAAACGATGGCAAGGGCGGATTCGATGCCCGCAATCTCGCCGCCGCCCCGGATCGCACCTATTCCGCCGCCCTCGCCGACCTCGATCTCGACGGCGATCTCGACATCGTTGTCAGCAACGACGATCCGGACCGCAAACTTGTCTATCAGAACAATGGCAAGGGCGTCTTCACCGAAGCCGGCGCCTTCGGCGAACCCAAATGGAGCACCCGCTACGTCACCCTCGCCGACCTCAACAACGACCGCTATCCCGACATTGTCGTGGCGAATCGCGGACAACCCAGCTTCGTCTGCCTGAACAATCGAAGAGCCCAACTCCTCCAGTGCCAGCAGCTTCAAACCCAGTCGGCCACGTCCATTGCCGCCGCCGACTTTGACGGCGACGGCGCCATCGACCTCTTCGTTCCCCACCGCGACGGCGGCCAAAGTGCGATTTGGTGGAACGACGGCGCCGGCAGTTTCAAGGCATCTACAAATATCGGTCCCGCGGTCACAAATGCCCGCATCGCGGTTGCCGCCGACTTCAACAGCGACGGCATCCTCGACATCGTCTATATTGAGGAGCGCAAGCGAGCGACGATCCTCATCCACGGCCGCGGGAAGCGACAATTCAGCGATCCCGTCCAATTGCCAGGGCCTTCCCGCACACCCTATGCCCTCGCCGTCGCCGACCTGAACAAGGACGGCAAACCGGACATCATCGTCGGATACGTGGAGGCGCCTGGCTCGGTCTACTTCAACGGAGACACATTCCGCGAGGTGCCCTGGAACGACGGCAAGGGCACCGCCTACGGCATGGCCGTTGCCGATTTCGATGGCGACGGTTGGCCTGACATCGCCGCCGCCCGCTCCGGTGCGCCCAATGCTATCTGGTACAGCACTCCGGCCCCCCGCTAGCGTGCCGCCATTACCGCTTGCAGCAGCACTTCCACCACCCGCTCCCTCCCGCGACGCGCGCCGGCACTGTGTTGCCGCCACGTCGCTCGAAACAACAATGAGTGGCAATTTCCCGAGCGCATACTTCTCCAAATTCTCGGTTTCCTCAAACTCGCGCAGAAATTCTCTCCAACAGGACAACATCGCCTCCGGCCCAGCCTTCGCCGGATGGTTAGCTCCCGGAGCTACGGCCGCACCTATGATGAAAAGTGAAGTCGCGTAGATCTGATGAAGCATGTCTCCACATTCGTCTTGGTTGCCTGTCTCAGCCAGGCAGTAACTCTGTCCCAAGCACCAACACCGGGCTCCTCCGCAAATCCCGCCACACTTCGTGACTGGGCGGATCGCCTTCTCTCCACCGACCTGAAAGTCCGCGCAAGCGCTTCAGCGGCCCTGGCCCAAGGATCACGCCGCTCGGTGCCGTTGTTAAGACAATTCCTCACCCCCGAGCACGAAAACCTGCATGTGGAAACCTTTGAAATCATCCGCCGGATCGGCCCGCCCGCCATCCCACTACTCGTGGACCTGCTACGGAATGAGTCGGAATCCATACGCCGCAACGCGGTGGACGTCCTGATCGACTTTGCGCCCGAAACGGAGTCAATTCAACCGGCCTTGCGGCAAGCCCTGAAAGATGAGGATGCGATGGTCGCGGGCGATGCCGCACGCGCCCTCGGCGCTTTGGGCAAGCGGGCCAGTCCATCCGTCGGCGCTCTCGTCAATACCCTTTCGCATGAGGACTCCTACGTTCGGGTTTATGCCGCGGAGGCCTTGGCGACTATTGGACCAAGCGCAGCCGCCGCGACGAAACACCTTGCGAAATCCTTAGGCGATCCGGCTCCCGGCGTCCGGTGGGCAGCCGGTGAAGCCCTGGCCGGCATCGGACCTGCCGCACAATCCGCCGTGCCACAGTTAATCGAAGCGTTGAGCGACAGTTTCCTCTACGTTCGCATCTGCGCGGCCATGGCGCTCGGAAGCATCGGCCCGCCAGCACGGAAAGCCCAGGAAGCGTTGCGGACTGCCGCTAACGATCCGGCATTGCGCGGCCAGGCGGAGTGGGCGCTAAGTCGCATCACAGGCATCGCGCCTGCCGGCTCACCCCAGCGGTCAGCGCCATCCGCCCCGCTCCAACAGGAGACGGTCGACGACCCAAAAGGCAATCCTCCCATCGACTGGGATAGAACTACCGGGCGGAACATCGTCTGGAGCGTTGAGTTGGGAAGCGAAGTGTATGGCCGTCCCGTAGTTGCCGGCGATGTGGTCTATGTGGGCGCCGACAACACGCGGCAAAATCCAGCATTTGGGAAGGAAGCGGGCGTGCTGATGGCCCTCCGGGCCGACAACGGTGCGCTCCTTTGGCAGGATGTGGCCCCGCGAATGGAGCGCGGCATGAGAGAGTTCCTGCTGCCTTCGACCACGAGCGGTCCTTACGTGAAAGACGACCGGCTGTATTACGTCACCGCCGATTGCCAACTCCGTTCCCTGAAGACGAAGAGTTTCCGCGGCGGCAAAACGGAAATGGTTTGGCAACTGGACATGCCCGCCCTCGGTGTCTTTCCACATGAAGCCTGCAATAGCGACGTATTGCGCTTAGGCGATTTGCTCATGGTCGGCACATCGAACGGACAGAATGAAGGCCATTCGGGCGTACCGTCGCCGTTCGCCCCAAGCCTGATCGCCGTCAACAAGGATACGGGCGAAGTAGCTTGGCGGGCCATCGGGCCGGGAGGCAAGGTGCTGCACGGCAACTGGTCCAGCCCGGTGGCGGCCAGTGTCAACGGGCGCATGCAGGTGCTCTACGGCGGAGGAGACGGGTGGCTGCGGGCATACGACGCAGCGTCAGGCGAGGAAATCTGGCGATTTGACGGCAACCCGAAAGACGCACGCGTCTTTCCGCGTCCCGGCGTCCTTTCGCGCGGATACATCATCGCTTCCCCGGTCTTCGCCGACGGCCGCGTCTTCCTTGCCATGGGGCAGTCTCCCGGCCACGGGAACGGACCTTCACTCATTCACGCAATCAATCCCAACCGCCAAGGCGACGTCACCAAAAGCGGGCTGCTCTGGACGTCGCCAAAAGTGGGTCGTGTTGTGGGAACCCCAATTGTAAAGGACGGCCTGCTTTACGTCGGAGACCTCGGCGGAACGGTTCATTGCCTGGACGCGGCGAGCGGCGCCCACCTCTGGATGCACGAGACGAACGACGCCATCTGGGGATGCCTCTTGCTCGCCGGCGACCGCCTCTATGTCGGAAACGAAGCGGGGCTCATGACCATTCTTCGCGCCGGTCGAAAACAGGAGTTGCTGGCGGAAATCGAAATGGACGCCCCGCTCTATTCGCGCCCTGCCGCAGCCGGCGATTCCCTCTACTTGTCCACCGCAAACCGGCTATACCGCATCGCGGCTACGACCCCTTGACAGCCTACAGGAGCATGGAAATTCTCGCCGGCGGCCTTCGGGCGGGATTGCTGGGCCTGCTGATCGGGATTCCCATGGCCTTCGGCGGCGGCGCGCCGTCCTCACATCGCGGCACAGACATGCGATGTTTCCCAGAGCACCGACTCCTGCTCAAACGCTTTTCGATACTTCTCGATCACCGCCCGGATTGCCTGGCGCGCCGGTTCCGTATCGGGATGAACCAGCAGCAGCACCTTCGTTCGCTCGTGCGCGAGGTTGCCCCCGGGTCCGCGCCATTGTCCTTCGGCTTCCCACACGGTCATCCCGTTCGGGAAGCGCGAAGTAACCTCATCGCGCAGGAAAAGCTGCCACTCGAGTTCGCTGATCGTCCCCTTCGGACGGGCGCCACCAAAATACAGCGTGGTCCTGAGTTGTGGCATCGCGGAACCGCAGGTATGCACCGCGGCAGATTGCGGTTTCGCCGTGACAGGCTGTGCCGCGACATTATGAACAGCCAATCCCCCAATTACAATCCCGGACACGAGCGCTCCGGCGCCCACCAGAGCCGTCATTGTTTTCACGATTCCCTCCTGTACGGATGAAGTGCGGTACCTGCCGACGTATCCGGCGCCTTTTCTGGCTCATTGTAAGCCAAGACGGACAGTGTGGTGCCCGTTGCGCTACACTTCCCGCAATACGCCGGCCAAGAACGAAAAATTGGGGACGATTCGGTTCAGCGTTCTCGGCAGCCATCAGCGCGATGCGCATATTTCGGCGATCCGCGAGTGCGAGGAGCATTGGGGTCAGTCTATCGGAGGGTTGTTACAATCCAGGAATGGCGCACGCGAACGAATGCCAGGGGCATAGACGCATTGACGCGCGGAGCTTAGCGATGCATCGGGCAATCGCGGCGAAGCTGTCGGCATCTCCGCAGTTGATTGCGATCGCCGAGGATAATCTACGGCGCTGGCAGTTAACGGCGGGTCGTTCGCAGCCGTACTTGAAGGCATGGGCGGAAGTCTTGGCGAGGCCCCTGGAAGAGGTTGTAGACCTAATTCAGCAGGACAACGAATCGATGCGCGCCATGCGGCAGGCGAGTCCATTCGCGGGCGTATTGACTCCGAAAGAGCGGTGGACGATCTATGACTCGTTTGCAGTTGGAACATATTATTCGCGCAGCGGGAATGATCGCGGACGATGACGACATTGTCGTAATTGGAAGCCAGGCAATTCTAGGCCAATTTCCCGGCGCGCCGAATGAGTTTTTGGTATCGCGAGAAGCGGATGTCTATCCTCGTTCTCATCCGGAGCGAGCCGATCTGATTGATGGTTCGATTGGCGAGGGTTCGCCGTTTGAGCGGCTGTACGGCTATTACGCCCATGGAGTTGGCCCGGAGACGGCGGTTTTGGCGGCGGGATGGGAGGGACGACTGATTTCCGTTTCCAACGAGAATACGCGGTTTGTGCGGGGCTGGTGTTTGGAAGTGCATGATCTGGCCATCGCCAAGCTGGTGGCGGGGCGCGAGAAGGACATCGATTTCCTTAAGTGCTTGCACCGGTATGGGATGGCGGAGATCGGCATTTTGCGGGAGCGGCTTGGCGGGACGGAGCTGGACCCGGAAATGCGATCGCTGGCTGAGGCGCGAGTAGAAAGTTGTTTTGGCGGCACGCCGGCGCGTTAGGATATTGGCGGCCCCATTCCCAAATCGCGCCGCGTCGCCCCGCCTACTTCCCCCCTTCCCCGCTCCGCACTATCGGATACTTAATCCCAAGCTGTTCCAAATACGTCTCAAATTTCTCCGGATTGTAATAACTCTCCCTCATCCGAGGCCGGAACTCGTCCATGATCTTCTTATTCAGCCAAATTGCCGGCTGATCGTCGGGCCGCAAGAATGTCTGGTACTTCGTATCCTTCGTCTGCACATTTTTGAAATAGTCCCAAGCCGTTTTCACTAACTCCGGCTTCGTCATCAAATCCAGCAGCGTCATCGCTTGCGCCTTCGCGCCGGCGACAACACCCTTATGCGCAATCGGCGTCGCCATCGCGATTGCATTCGCCCAGTTATGCCCCGGACCCGCCTGGATATTGGCCGGATAACGCAGCGTCACCGTCGGCACGTTCCAGGAAATATCCCCAATATCGTCCGACCCGCCTCCGGTCGGCATCGCCGCCTGCCGTCCACCCTCGCTACTCCCGGCATTTGGTCTTCTCAACTCACTGACCTGTTCAGACAACCCCGTCACCGGAACCTTCAACTCGCGCTGCAACGCCACCGCCAGCGCCTTATCATCGGCGCTCCACTGTGGATAGCCCACTTTCTTAATATTCGCGTGCATCGCCTCCGCGATCGGCGGCGAAAAATGACCCGCCCATGCCGTCCCCAACACCCGGGAAGTAAACGTCGTATCGGTCATTAAACTGGCCGCCTTCGCCATGTTGTCCCCGACCTTCCACAGCTCCATCACATGGTCATAATCCGCCTCGCGAAAGAAGTACCACACCGAAGCGTTCTGCGGAACCACGTTGGGCTGATCCCCGCCATTCGTGATCACATAGTGCGACCGCTGCGCCAGCCGCAAATGCTCCCGCCGGAAATTCCATCCGATATTCATCAGCTCCACCGCATCCAGCGCCGACTTCCCTCGCCACGGCGCCCCCGCCGCATGCGCGCTCTCGCCCTTGAACTGATACTCCACAGACACCATGCCGCTCTGTCCGCCCGGCCCCGCCGACACATTGAAGTCCGACGAAACGTGCGCAAACAACACCGCATCCACGTCCTTGAACGCGCCGGCACGCACATAGTAAGCCTTCGTCCCAAGCTGTTCCTCTCCCACGCCCGGCCACAGCTTGATCGTCCCCGGAATCTTCTCCCGCTCCATCACTTCCTTCACCGCCAGCGCCGCCACAATATTCAACGGCATCCCCGAGTTATGCCCCTCCCCATGTCCCGGCGCATATTCAAGCATCGGCGCCCGGTATCCCACGCCCGGCTTCTGCGACGCCTGCGGGATGCAGTCGATGTCCGATCCCAACGCAATCACCGGCTTTCCCTCGCCCCATGTCGCCATCCAAGCCGTGGGAATTCCCGCGATCCCCCTCTCAATCCGAAACCCCTGTTTTTCCAGGATTCCCGTCAAATATTTGCTCGTCTCAAACTCCTGAAACCCCAGCTCCGCGAAACTGAATACCGAATCGGTCATCACCTGCGCCTGTTTGGACATTCGGTCGATCCGGCCCGTCAGGTCCGCCTTAAAGGCCGCCTCGCGCTCAGGAGTAAGTTTCGATTGGCCGCAGACAAGGCAGGCAGTAAGCAGAATAAGAAATGCCGGTTTGGTCATTTTGGGCTCCTAAGTTCAACAGGATAGCAGCCACGAAAAACGGCTACACTCAAGCATGCATCGGATCGCTTGGCTCCTCGGTGCCGCCCTCGCGGCCCTCGCCCAAACTCCACCCATCGCCTTCACCGGCGCCCGCGTCATTCCAATCGATGGCCCCGAGATCGCCAACGGCGTGGTCGTCGTCGAGAACGGCCGCATCCTCACAGTCGGCCCCGCGCCGGCGTCAATCCCCGCCAACGCCCAGCGCATCGACATCACCGGCAAAGTCCTCATGCCCGGCCTCGTCGATTCCCACTCCCACATTGGCCAGCCCGAAGGCGCCGACTCCTCCTCTCCCTTCCAGCCCGACGTTCGTGTCCTCGACTCCGTCAATCCCCGCGCCGCATCCATCAAACGCGCTCGCGCCGGCGGCATCACCACCGTCAACGTCATGCCCGGTTCCGGCCACCTTCTCTCCGGCCAGACTCTCTACCTCAAGCTCCGCGACGCCCGCATCATCGACGACCTCCTCATCCGCCTCCCCAACGGCTCCTACGCCGGCGGCATCAAAATGGCCAATGGCACCAATCCCCGCCGCGCCAATCCCTTCCCCGGCACCCGGGCCAAATCCGCCGCCATCGTCCGCGAGCAATACATAAAGGCCCAGGAATACAAGGCCAAGGTCCAGGCCGCCGGAACCGATGCCTCCAAACTCCCCCCGCGCGACCTCCGTCTGGAAGCCCTTGTCGACGCCCTCGACGGCACCCGCATCGTCCAGCATCACACCCACCGTCACGACGACATTCTCACCGTCCTCCGCCTCGCCGACGAGTTCAAGTTCAAGGTCGTTCTCCATCACGTCTCCGACGGTTGGATGGTCGCCAACGAAGTCGCCGCATCCAAGCAAGTCCTCGGCGCCTCGGTCATCGTCCTCGACTCCCCTGGCGGCAAGCTCGAGGCAAAGGACGTTTCCATGGACACCGGCGGTGTCATGGATCGGGCCGGCATCCTCGTCGGCTACCATACCGATGACGGCGTCACCGACTCCCGCTGGTTTCTCCGCTCAGCCGCTCTCGGCGTCCGCGCCGGCATGGACCGCCGCAAAGCGCTCGAAGCCGTCACCATCGCCAACGCTCGTCTCCTCGCCCTTGATAGCCGCGTCGGCACCCTCACCCCTGGTAAGGACGCCGACCTCATCATCCTCTCCGGCGACCCCCTCTCGGTCTACACCCACATCGAACAAACCTGGGTCGAAGGTAGAAAGGTGTGGGATCGCGCCATTCCTGCCGACCGCCTCTTCGCCACCGGCGGGCCCGGCGCCGCCGCCGACGGCTCCCTCATGAGCCTCGACGAATGTGGAGGCTTCTCGCTCTTGCAAATGGGGAGGTTCCAGTGAAACCCGCCGTCCTGCTGCTTTTCATCGCGGGGGCCGTCTCCGCCCAGTCAATCGCCGTTCGCGGCGAGACTGTGTACACCATGGCCGGCCCACCAATCCGCGACGGCGTCGTCATCGTAACCAACGGCAAGATCGAGCGCGTCGGACCAGCCGCCTCCACCGCCATTCCTGCCGGGACCCGCGTCCTGCAAGCTAAAGTCGTCACGCCCGGCCTCGTCGACGCCCACGCCACAGCCGGCCTCTCCGGTGCACTCAATCAACCCCACGACCAGGACCAGATCGAACGTTCCGCGCCCATTCAGCCCGAGCTCCGCGCCGTCGACGCATATAACGCCAAGGACCCGCTTATCGGCTGGCTCCGCTCTTTCGGTATCACCACCATCCACACTGGCCACGGTCCCGGCGCGCTCATCAGCGGGCAGACCCTCATCGCCAAAACCACCGGCGCCAACGTCGAAGCCGATACCATCAAACCCGCAGCCATGGTCGCCGCCAGCCTCGGCGAACTCGGCCGCGCCGACGCCGGCCGCGCTCCCGGTTCCCGCGCCAAGATGATCGCCATGCTGCGCACCGAGTTCCTTAAGGCCCGCGATCACGCCGACAAAGTCGCCAAAGCCGAGAAGGGTAAGGAACCCGCCCGCGACCTCCATCTCGAAGTTCTCGTCCAGATCCTTAAAGGCGAACTCCCTCTTCTCGTGACGGTCCACCGCTCACACGACATCCTCTCGGCCATTCGCCTCGGCAAGGAGTTCAATCTCCGTATCGTACTGGACGGCGCCGCCGAAGCCCCGCTCGTACTGAATGAAATTAAGGCCTCCGGCTACCCGGTCATCGTCCATCCCAGCATGGCGCGGCCCACCGGAGACGCCGAAGCGATCTCCCTTGAAACCGCGGCCAAGCTCCGCGCGGCCAGCATCCCCATGGCCATACAATCCGGCTTCGAAGGCTACGTGCCCAAGACCCGAGTGATCCTCTTCGAAGCCGCGCTCGCCGCCGCCAACGGCCTCACGCCCGAACAGGCGCTCGCCGCCATCACCATTGACGCAGCCAAACTCATCGGCATCGACTCCCACGTCGGCTCCCTCGCCCCAGGCAAGGACGGCGACATCGCGCTCTACGACGGTGACCCGTTCGAATACACCACCCACTGCGTCGGCGTAGTTATCCAGGGGCGTGTAGACGGGAAATAGTCTGCGAACACTTTCCCATGCTTGGCTGGCACATATCGGTATTTCGCCAAAAAAGTGGCGGTTCGGAGCCCGCGGCAAACGATTCGGCGCGGGGTTCCAGGGTGGCTGTGTGGCAGACCGGATTGGGCGGCTTGGAGTGGATCGATCAACTCTGCATCACAGGGGATGCGCTAAGCCTCGGGGGCAACGGCTACCCGGTGTGGTATACGGCAAAAGCATCTCTCCTGCTTCCAGAGATTTTGAAGGGCCCTCCGAACGCCAATCCAGTTTGGAGGCGCGACCCGGGCGACATCGTGACCGCGAAGTGGGCTGGGCGAACAGTAATTGACCAAACTGCCGCCGCAGCCTGCACTCCGGACGAGTGGCTCCTGGTCGAAGCCTGGGATGAGAGCTAACGAAGCGTAAACTTCATTTAACATGCTGCACGCGATTGCATTCTGCATAGCCGGCTTGACCGTACTGATAATCGGAGCCAAATACTTTATCGATGGCGTCGCGCTGGTTGCCGAAGCCTTCGGTGTTCCCCCTCTGATTGTCGGAATGACGCTTGTCGCCTTCGGCACTTCAGCACCGGAACTGGTAGTCAATCTGTTGTCCGCCTATCGTGGCGAGACGGGATTGGCATTTGGCAACATTGTCGGCTCGTGTACCGTGAACATTGGTCTTGTTCTGGCCGTCACGGCAATGGTGAATCCCATCAAAGTCGAGTCGGCAATTATCACGCGCGAGATACCTATGCTGATCGCCGGAGTACTCGCGTTCCTGGTGCTCGGATTGGATTTGGCGCTCAATGGAACCGGTCCGGATGCGTTGGAACGCGCCGATGGTCTGATTCTTTTACTTCTTTTCAGCATCTTCCTCTACTACACGGCCATCTACGCTTTCGCGATCAAATTCTTGCGGAACCGCGTCCCCGACGCCCTGGTACAGGAGGTCTCGTCCGAACAACCGCTCGCTGTCGATCGTCCCCGGTTGACGCTCCTCCGTTGCGTCACGATGCTCTTCGGCTTAGCCGGTTTGTCATTCGGAGCCGACTGGACCGTGGACGGAGCCACTTCCATCGCAAGACTGCAAGGCATTCCGGAAAACATCATCGGGTTAACGATCGTCTCCATCGGCACGACACTCCCCGAATTGGTTACGTGCATAATGGCGACTCGAAAGGGAAACGGGGACATTGCACTCGGTAACGTCATCGGATCCAACCTGTTCAACATTTTGGCCATCGGCGGACTGGTGGCGGTCGTCTCACCGGTTCCCATCCCCCACGGCGGACATCTCGACATCCTCTTTATGGCATTTCTGACATGTTTTCTGCTTCCCATAGCCATTCGCGGTGGACAAACAATCATGCGGGGCGAGGGCGCGGTACTTTTGACGTGCTATGCCGCATTCCTCGCCTATCGCTTGGCCGGAAGTCACTGACGCCCTTCCCGGTTATACGGCTGACCCCGGATAAGGAAACTGCGGCGCAGGAACCGATATCCCGGCATTCCGCCGCAACGACGCATCGCAGATCGCGTAGCCCCAATTAATCAGCCGTTCCTGCAGCCGGTCGTCCATATCCTTCAGCCGAGTCGCCGTCGCTGCCAGTTCGGTGGTCTTATCAATCGGGCACGGCAGCACGTTCACGCCATCGTTCCGTTGAATGTTCTGCCGGATCCCCCAATAAGCGCCGGTGCGATGCTTATTCTCGAACAGTTCCATCAACTGCCGCGATCGCAGCGCGCGAACCTGGCTATCAATCAGATCCAGCACGCGAATAGAGTGCCGGGCCCAATCCGAATCCGGGTCCGGATCCGGCTTATAATGCCCGCCGCCATCGCTCACGAACAGCGTCGTATACCGCTTCCAAATCGTCTCCAGTCCCAGGTTGTCGTAAACCCCGCCATCGGTCAGCACCAGCTTCGACGTGTAAGGCTCAAACGCCAAATCCTCCCCTCCTCCCGCCTGCAGCTTCAACCCGTAATCCCCCAGGTCGATCTCGCACGGCGACAGTACCGGCGGAAACGCGGAAGATGCCGCCACCGCTGCCGCAAGTGGAATCTTGGGATTATCCGCCTTGCCCACCCGGTAGTCCCGCACGTAGGGGCGCGAGAAGCGGAACAGCACGCCGGACTGCACGTTCGTCGCGTTGATCACAAACCGCGGCTCAGCCGGAAGATCCTGCAACGTCTTTCCGTGGAACAGCAGTTTGTCGTACTTGCTGATGATCTTGCTCGAAATCGATCCCGGTAAAAACAGCCCTTCCAGGACTGCCCCTTCATCAATAGTGGTCGAGGCCATCTTTCGAATCGGCTTCACCACCAAATCCTGGAAATTCGCCGCTATCCCGCCGGCCCCAAACTGCAACTGATTCCATGCCAGCCCCAGCACGCCCGCCGTAATCGACCCGCCCGACACGCTCGAAACGCGTTTCAACTTCCCCAGCACACCGGTCTCATTCAACCGCCACAAACACCCCAAATGAAAGACCATCGCCCGATAGCCCCCGCCGGATAGGGACAACGCCATCCCCTCTTCCGGCTGCCTGACGTCTTCTTCATCCTGAACGATTGGAATTGCTCCGTTCGACATATACGAACCTCCTATTCGGTATCAAAAATCTACTTTCTCGCTTCCAAGATCCACCATCACCGATAGCGCGCCATCGTCGCGAAACACGATTTTGCGCTTCACTGCGGTCCCCGCCGTATCCGCGATCACCTTGTTCACCAGCGCGGAAATGTCGGCCGCCGCACCCGTCTTCTTCGTATTCACCAGCTTGCGGTTCGTGATGTGAATCGAATAGGGCTCGCCCCCGCGCGCCTCAGCGATCCACCCGAACACCTCCGCATCCGGATTGTCGTGCTCCCCGTTCGCCGACACGACATAATGATCCGCCGTAACATGCTCCAGCCAGTCTTTCCGCATATTGCGGTTGCTCCCATGGTGCGGCATTTTGATGATGTCCAAGTGGATTCTATCGTCGCGATCCTTCAGGAATCCCGCCTGTATCAGCCCATCCCAAATAAAGTCCCCGCGAGCGTCCCCAGTCAACAACATCCGCCGTGTCTTCCCCCCAATCTCCATCTCCGCCAGCACCACAATACTCGAAAGGTTCGCCACCGATTTATCTGCAAACGCCGCCGCCCGCACCGGAAGGTTTGGCTGCTTCTTAATGTCTTTCTCCCATTCCTCGTGCAGCGCCTGCACCTGCTCCATTGTCGGCCCCAATACGTGAAACGCCAATCCATCCGGCAGCTTCACCGCCCGGTCCCGCTTCCCCGGCATCACCAGCCCGCGGAACGGCAAATTCAAAGGAATCGCCAGCGCCTCCGCCTTGGAGCGTAACTGCCGGCCCTGCTTCACGCTCGCCACAATCGCCGCCGAGTGCATTGCCATCCTGGGATCGGGATTGAAGTCCGCCGCCTCCGCCCCATTCTCCATCACCTTCTCCGCCTTCTTCGACAGCGCCGAACGCAGTTCCTCAGAACTATTCCCCATTACCTCGTCGAAGCTGTTGAACCAAAGCGTCTGTATCCGGTCCGGCAGCGCCTCCCCGTTCTGCTCTTTATCCTGCAGCGACCCAAACCAATCCAGCACGCCATTGATGTGATCGTCATCGATGTGGCTCACCATCGCCATTGTAATTGGCAGCCTGCCCTCGTCGTCCCCAAACCGCTCCCGCAGTTGATCCAGCCGCGGCGCCAGGCTGTTGGCAAAGATCCCCTCCGGCCCGCCATCGATCACAATGAACTTCGGCTCCTTCGGGTCCCCGAAATGCAGAATCAGGCTGTCGCCCTTTCCCGCCTGTAGTGCCTCCAATGTAAAAAGCATATTTCCTCCAATCCGCCGTTTATACCGACTGCAGCGCGCGCAAAATGTCGAGCATCCCAGCGCCTTGAAATGCCCGTTCCCGCCCAAGATCCGTCGCCGACTTGCAGAGAATTTCCTTGATCCGCACCGGCCGCCCAATCAACTCCCTGTGCCTCGCCATTAGTAATGCCGCCGCCCCGCTCACGTGCGGCGCCGCCATGCTCGTCCCATCCAGTGCCGCCCGCCGGTTATCCGGGGTACATGATTCCACCTTCTCCCCTGGAGCCACAATATCCGGCTTTGACCTCCCATCCCCGGTCGGCCCGCGGCTGGAAAAATACGAAACTCCGTACTTATGCGGCTGAAACCGGTGCGTGCTTCCCACTGTGATCACCTCTTCCGCATTCCCCGGATCGGTAATGCTGATATTGCGGTAGTCCTCAAAGGCATCGGCAATCGCCGGATCGGCGCCCGCTCCCGCCCCAAGGCTTCCCCGGTATCCGCGATTCCCCGCCGCCGCCACAACCACCACTCCGCTCCCCACCAGCCGCCGGCACTCCTGGCAAACCGGTGTTTCCCCGCAGGCATAGCTGTCAACCGCATGCGGAATGGAAAAGGAAAGATTTGCCCCATGAACCAGCAAGCGGTCCGAATGCGAATTCAAGAATCGGAGGAACTGCAACGCCGCCAGAATGCTGAACTCATCGCCCTGCCCGAACTTGTCAATCACTCGCACATCGAATAGCTCCAGGTCCGGACACACCCCTACAAGGTCCTTCTCCGCCGGCTTTTCATTGGCCTGATTGGCCGCAAGTATCCCCGCAACGTGCGTGCCATGCTCATGCTCCGGTGCCGGATATTTTGCCCCGTGCTTCACCTCCATGAACGGCAGCAGCAAATTCCAGTCCACCTGTTGGCCCGTGCTCAATCGCCGCCGCAGGTCCGATTGAATGTCCTTCCGCTCTGCCTCGGGAAGCGATGCAAATACGGAGTTATCGGCGGCGGCGGTAAACTCCCCGCCCAGCAGGTCCCGTATCCGCGTAAAGTCGAAGGTCCGTTTGATCCGCGACCATTCGCTTTCGTCCTTGTCTGGGGGCTTAGGCTTGTCAATTCGCCGGAACGCCGGATGCCGCGCATCTACGCCGCTATCGACAACGGCCCACGTCAGCCCGGTGCACCGGATCGAAAATAGAAGGAGCGCCGCATCCGCCTTCACCGCCAGCCGCGACCGCCAGACGGAAGTGCTGGCCGTGCGATTCAGCGCCGCCTGAAACAGCACCGGCTTGTTCTTTTCCTCGCTTGTAACGTCGGCGCCCTCATAGAGATCCGCAATCCTATCGACGGCATCCGTAAAATAGAGCTTCTGCTCCTCCTCCGATAGGGGGATCGGCTCATCCTTCAGGATCGCTCCGGCAATCCGGATGAAATCCAACAATTCGCTGGGTAATTCCCGGTCCTGATACGCCGGATTCAGCAGCAGCCAAAGAAAATCGGCCCGTTTCGGCAGGTTTCTCAACTGATCCGGATAGAATCGCTTCCGTATCTCTCTCCCCCACCATGACGTCAGCGGCAACATCACGCGCAGCAACTCCCGGAATGTTAACGTTGCCAGAATGTGCGATTCGTTGAACGGCAGGATAAACTTCTTCGGAGATTCCCCTCGCTCCTCGGCCAGCTTCCCCTTCACCGCCTGCACCGCGTCGCCGATCGTCTTGGAGCTGTGCGGTTCCAACAACAAATGCGCCGTCCGCTCCGCCGGCGGAACACTCTCCTTCCAGTCCACGGCGTAGGCCAGCCAGACCGATAACTGAATCGGCGTGTCCTGCGTGAACCTCTGCCCTCGGGTGTCCGGATATAGTATCCGGCTGAATTCCTGCCGTGTCAGACTCATGGTGCGCTCTAGGCCCAACTCTATAGATGATAGGTACGCTCGCCTGCCCTTTCGCCGGCCCGCGCGTACTATGTATAGCGCGAATGATATCGCAATAGGGACACATCCGGTTTCCATCCGGCTTCGTAATCTCCATAGCGCGGCTTAGAAATGCCGTGCTACGATTTTGAGATTCGTATGCGCTACTCCCTCGCGTTCCTGTTGACTTTTGGCACCGTCCTCTCCGCCAGTCCGAACGCGGATGCCCTCTCCCTTATTCTCGATCTCCCTACCGCTATCGTTGGCGGCACACTCCTTACCCCACGCTCCAACCGCCCCGTTCCCTGCGTCGTCCTCGTCGGTGGTACCCTCTCCAACCTGCGCGACGGCGAACTCCTTCGTCGTCCCGGCATTCCCCCGCGCACCAACCTCAAACGCCTCGCCGAAAGCCTCGCCATCGCCGGCTACGGCAGCTTCCGCTACGATCAAATCGGCTACGGCGCCAGCAAGCGCAAGCCCGGCTACAAGGATCTCTACGCCGGCGACGCTGAAGTTCTCGCCGGTATCTACTCCCACCTCCGCACTCGTCCCGAATGCGCCAAAATCGTCGCCGCCGGCGAAAGCGCCGGCGCCTATATCATCAGTCTCGCCGCCCGCGCGGGTGCCCATGCCGACGCCTATGTCTTCCTTGGCGGCTTCTGCGGCAAGGCCGAGGAGATCTTCGAATACAACTTCGATCGCCTTCGCAAATACACCGAAAAAGCCACCGCCAACCTTCAATGGGCTAAAGAAAACAACCTCCAGCGCGAGCTCGCCTTCGGCCGCCAATGGAAGCAAATTTTCGCCGCCGCCCATGCAGGCAAGGCCTCTTATGAAGTCGTCGACGGCTCCTTCCGATTAACCGCGGACCTCGCCCGCCGCCGCGAGGAAATCGCCTTCCCGCCGGACGAAATGTTTGCCTTCGTCAAAGGGCCCGCCCTCGCTCTCGCCGGCACGCGAGACCTCAACGTCGCTCCGCACCATGCCGCTTGCGCCGTCAACTCCATGCAGCGCGCCGGCAACTTCAACACCCGTGTCATCACCATTGAAGGCGCCGACCACAACTTCCAAATCGCCCCCGATGACGCCGATCTCGCCTTCCGCGAACGCTACACCTTCGCATCCTTCAACCGCCCCTACCACCCTCTCTTCGATCATGAAGTTCTCGAGTGGCTCAACGAGTTCGTGCCTGTGAAGGCGGCGACTCATACGCATAGCCACAACGAACCCAAAACCCTGCCGCTCGACGCGGCGCCCTTTTACAGCCATGCCCTTCAACAACCCGAAGTCCAATTAAAAACTCTGACCTCCCCGGAACGTCTCCACCTCGCGCCCGGCCTCACCATCATCGACGACATCATGGAGGCCCGCCGCCAGGCCGGGGTCGATACCCTCGAGGGCTTCATCGGCCCTCTTCTCCGCACAAACGAAATGCGCGCGCATTTCATCGACATGCCGGCCGGCCTCTTCCTCGAAGAGCACCCCCACACCAAGGGATCCATCATCTACACGGTTCGCGGCCAGTGGGGCCTCAAGAGCCTCGGCCGCTGGCATCTGATGAAGCCAGGCAGCCTCTACTGGTTCGGCGACAACATTCCCACCGGCTTCCAGGTTCCGTTCAACGAAGACGCCTACATCCTGATCTTCAAAGCCATTCCCGGCGACGATGACGACGCCATGATCAAGTACTTGCAAGGCCTCGCCGCTGACCTTAAAAGGGACGAGAAGAACGGTACCGCCTTCCGCCTTGTGGACCTCCCGGACAACGACCCCGCGCGCGCGTTCGCCCGCCAGGTCAACCCCAATTTCGACCGCCAGTTCCCTTCAAAACGCAACTAAGATGAAAAACTATTCCGCTCTACTCGTACTATTCCTCCCCTTATACGCGCAAACTTCCAGCAGCATGCTCTCCGGCACCGTCCTCGACGAGCAGGACAAAGCCATCGAATCCGCCAAACTCACCCTCATTGACAAATCGAAGGGCCTCTCAAAACAAACCTTCACCGCCTCTGACGGCGGCTTCGTCTTCTCCCAGCTCTCCCCCAGCGTTTACGAACTGACCATCGAACAGCCCGGCTTCGCGTCCGTCAAATACAACGAGCTGGACATCAACTCCGGCGACCAGCGCTCCATCCGCATCAAACTGAAAGTTGCTCAGCGCGGCGATTCCATCACCATTTCCGAAGAGGCTCCCCTCATCAGCGAATCTCCCGCCGTCGCCACATCCGTCGACCGCAAATTCATCGAAAGCCAGCCCCTCAACGGCCGCAGCTTCCAATCGCTCGTCAATCTCAGCCCTGGCGTCGTCATCACTGCCGCTTCCCTCCCTGAAAATGGCCAGTTCTCCGTCAACGGTCAGCGCACCGGCTCCAACTACTTCACCGTCGACGGCGTCAGCGCCAACTTCGGTCTCCCCTTCGCTACGTCTCCCTATGAAGGCAGCGGCGGCGGCACGCCCTCCTTCTCCGCCAGCGGCGGCTCCAGTTCCCTCGCTTCCGTGGACGCCGTCCAGGAGTTCACCCTCCAAACCTCCACCTACGCGCCCGAATACGGTCGGCAGCCCGGTGCCCAGGTCGCCATCGTCACCCGTTCCGGCACGAACAGCCTCCATGGCTCCTTCTTCGACTATCTCCGCAACGACAAGCTCGACGCCAATAGCTGGTTCGGCAACTACAACGGCCTCAAACGTCCCGCGCTCCGCCAGAACGATTTCGGCTTCACCCTCGGCGGCCCCGTCCACAAAAACCGGACATTCTTCTTCGCCTCATACGAAGCTCTTCGTCTGGTCCAACCGGTGATTTCTCCCACCGTCCGCGTCCCTTCAATGGCGGCGCGCGAACAAGCGACCGGCCTGCTAAAGAGCATTCTCGAAGCCTATCCGCTTCCCGTGGCCCCGCCTCTCCCCGAAGCCCCCTACGAAACGAATTACGTAGCTGGCTATTCCAACCCCGCCCGTCTCGACGCCACCAGCGCCCGCGTTGATCACACCATCAACAGCAAACTTCAAATCTTCGGCCGCTACAACTACGCCCCCTCCGAATCCCGCGAACGCGGCCGCTACGCCACCCCCAGCTTCATCGCCGTCCTTCCCGCGAAAACCGAAACCGCCACCGCCGGCGCCACCATGATGTTCACCCCAGCCGCAACCAACGACCTCCGATTCAACTGGAGCCGTTCCCGGGCCTCTCAAACCTACATTCAGGACTCCTTCGGCGGCGCCAAAGTCCTCCCCCTTCAATCGCTAATCCCGAGCTTCGCCGACCCCGCCACTTCCCTCTATTACCTCTCCATCGGCGGCAACGACGAGAACACCATCACTCCCGGAACCTTCAGCCGCAACACCCAAAATCAAATCAACGTCGTCAATACCTTCAGTTGGAACGTCCGCGCCCACTCCCTCAAGTTCGGTGGCGACTACCGCCGCCTTTCCCCCTCCTTCGGCGGCCGCTTCTTCAGCAACACGCTAACGGTCCCCACCATCACCGCATTAATAACGTCGCCCATCCCCACCGGCACCACCGCCCAGATCGACCGCTATCTCTCCCCGCTCTACCACAACACCTCCCTCTTCGCCCAGGACGCCTGGCGCCTCACGCAATCGCTCACCCTCACCTACGGCCTCCGCTGGGAAGTCAACCCCGCCCCCACCGGTGACCCCAACAGCCTCCCGCTCGTTGTCAAAGGCCTCGAAAGCCCCTCCACCGCCAATCTCGCCCCAGCCGGGACCCCGTTCTACGAAACCACCTTCAACAACTTCGCTCCCCGCCTCGGCATCGCCTATATCCCCTTCCGCGATCGCGGCACCGTCATCCGCGCCGGCTTCGGCATGTTCTACGATCTCGGCTACGCCTTCGCCGGCACCGCACTCTCTCCGACGAATTACCCGTTCTCCCGCAGCCGCACTGTCAACAACCGCCCCATCAACGATCCCATCTTCCTCACAGAAGTGCCACCCGTTAACCCCAATCCCCCATACCCCCGCCTCTTCTCCTTCTACGACGATTTCAAACTCCCCTACACGCTCCAATACAGCTTCGCCGTTGAACAGCCCTTCGGCCGCTCCAACTCGCTCTCCGTGTCCTACGTAGGCTCCTCCGGCCGCCGCCTTTCCCGCGTCGAGAGCCTTCGCCCGCAGACACTCCAAAACCCCAACTTCACCCGTATCGACGCGGTCAGCAACCTCGCCACTTCCAACTACAACTCACTCCAAACCCAGTTCAAGCGGCGCATGGACCGCGGCCTCCAGGCCATCCTGTCCTACACCTGGGCGAAGTCCCTCGACACCGCTTCCGACGAGTCCATCAACAACCTCTACGCCCCCGGCCCGCGTCTCTCCCCATCCCTCGACCGCGGCCCGTCCTCCTTTGACGTCGCCCACGCCTTCACCGGCTCGGTCACCTACGAACTCCCCGCTCCCAAATCCAACGCAGTCGCCCGCGCTCTCATCAAGGGCTGGGAAATCGACTCCATCCTCCGCTTCCGCACCGCACTCCCCGTCACTGTGACTACAAACCGCGACCCCCTCGGCCTCGGCCTCACTAACGTCTCCCGCCCGGACCTCGCCGCCGGCCAGCCCATCTACCTCTACAGCGACACCCTCCCTGGCGGCCGCCGCTTCAACCCCGCGGCCTTCGACGGTGCCACGCCGCTCTCCCAGGCCCGCCAAGGCAATCTCGGCCGCGGCACCCTGCGCGGCTTTAACCTTACCCAGGTCGATCTCTCCATCCGCCGCCGCTTCCTTCTTACCGAACGCCTCGCCCTCGATATCCGTGCCGACGCCTTCAACGTCTCCAACACGCCCAACTTCGCCAACCCCACCGGTGTCATGACGAGCGCCAACTTCGGACGCTCCGTTGCGATCCTCAGCACCGGTCTCGCCGGCGCTAGCGGCCAGAACCCGCTCTTCGTCGTCGGCGGCCCACGGTCCATCCAGCTAGCAATGAAGCTCCAGTTCTGAATTAGCTCTTCTTAAACACCACCCGTTCAATGACCTCCTTGGTCATCTTCACGCCCTTCACTTCGTTCTGCCATTGAACATCGGCGGTCAATTCCCGTCCCCGTTCGTACCCGAACGACGACTCGATCCCCCAGAAGCCTGTATATCCCGCATCCACACAGATCTTCAAGCAGTTCTCCAGGCTGTAAGGATGCGTGCCATCCCCGCGCCACATCGCCTTTACCGAGATGCCCTTGGCGTAAGGCACCAGCTTACGAGTGACTTCTTCCTGACTATCGCCCGGATTCACATTCCCAAAATCCGGCAGCGTTCCGAAGTTCGGATCGTTGACGGTCTTCATAAGCGAAACCAGTACATTCGGGTCGGACGACGCCCGCCCATGGTTCTCGATCACGACGTTCAAATTGGCTCCCTTGGCATAATCCAGCAGATCCCGGAAAGACTCCGAAGCCCGTTTCACAATATCCTTGTCCTGCTGCCAGTTATCCCGCGGGCCGCCCAGGTTGCACCGAATCGCATGGCAACCCAGGTAGTGGGCAATGTCCACCCACTTCCGGTGCATCCGCGCCGCCTGCATCCGCTCGGCCCGGTCCACCGCCGCCATATCGCCCTCGTTGTCGATCATGATCAAAACGAAGTCGACTCCATAGTCGGACCCGGCCTTCTTCAACTTCGACAGATTGGAGAGCATCGGGAAGTCAAAAAACTGGTTCACGAACTCCAGCCCGGTGACCCCCAACTCCTCCCGGCAGATCCGCGGCAGGTCCAGGTTCTTCCATTTGTTATGGCGGAAGAAGGAATTCGACAGCGACCATGCCGCCAGCGAAATCGCATTCTTCGTAGGCCGAGGCGCAGCCATCGCAGCCATCGGCGAAGCAAGCACTTTACGACGCGTCATGAGGGAAGCTTACCGCGCCCGGGCCGCTCTTAGCTACCTCCTCCCAACTAAACCGGAACCCCGGCCATCCGCGCGCTCGCAATCCCATTCGTCTCCGGAGTAACACCAGCCTTCAACATGGAGTCCAACCGGGAGAACGGCGAAGCACAATACCGGCCTCCGCCCGCCGGTCACTCCCTACATTAGAGGCTTCGAAAAATAGCTAACCAAAGTCTCCCGCCGGCGTACCAACATACAGGACTGCGAAATGCGAACAGGATTCACACAACCGAAGTCGCCGCTGCCCTTCACGTTGCGTGCTTTATTGCTCGCGGGAATTCTGCAGGCGCAAACCACGACTTTTGAAGTCGCGTCGATAAAACCCTCCGGTCCCGGCGCCCGCGGCCAGATTATGCAATTCACGCCGAACGGTGGCGTCCGGTTCGTTAACACCAGACTTCGGGACCTCATCGCCCTCGCATACGGCGTGGAGCGCTTTCAAGTTCGCGGTGGACCCGCCTGGCTCGATACGCAGGGATGGGTAATCGTCGGAAAAGGCGAATCGGGAGCGGACAAGGAAGCGCTGGCCCGTCTGCGCGCATTGCTTGCTGATCGCTTTCAACTTGGCTTGCGGGAGGAACGCAAGGAAGCGTCGGCACTCATACTCCGCATCGCAAAGAACGGCTCGAAATTGCGGGAATCCACGGAAGGATTCGACGGAATTTCCGGCCGCCCTGGTCAGGTCACGGCGGAGCGCATCGGGATGCCAACGTTGGCGAGATATCTCTCCATGCAACTCGGCCGTCCCGTAGTAGACGCGACGGGGCTGTCCGGGACCTATGCCTTCAAACTCGAATGGGTGCCCGACGCCATCGACCCGCTGGCGAAGGAATTTGGAAAAGAAAAACCAGGCGGCGAATTACCCGTTAACCCAAATGGCGAATCGATTACCTCGGCCATCCAGTCGCAGCTTGGCCTGAAATTGGAATCGGGCAAAGCAGCGATTTCGGACTACATCGTCGAGCGCGTAGAAAAACCCAGCGAAAATTAACTCCGGACGAATCTCCGCCACGCGTGCGAACGGCTAATATGAAGTATCCAGTGGCAAGGAATTTGGGTTGTGAACGCGGAGCCCGCGGGGAAAGAGGCACACGATGAATATCCTGTTGTGGGTTCTGCAGGGCCTCGCCGCCCTCATGTACGGAGCATCGGGCGTCATGAAAATCTTCATGTTCGACAAGATCAGTGGCGACGTCCCCTCCTTCGGCGCATTGCCGCGGGAAGGCTGGATGGTCCTCGGCATCCTCGAACTCATCTGCACGGTCGGCCTGATCGTCCCCTCCGCCCTCCCCTGGCACCCCAGGCTCACAGTGGTCGCCGCCACAATCCTGGCAACCGAAAGCCTCGTGTTCATCTGGGTCCATGTCAAATACGCCGAGACCGGATCCATCGTCATGAGCGCCGTCCTCGGCCTACTCATGGCGTTCATCGCATACGGCCGGACGGTCCTAAAACCGATCGCCTGAACAGCCGCCCAATATCCCCCCTACGGCTCCTTCACCGGCTGCGCCCCGCCATAACCTCGCCGCCGTTCAATCGGCACCCCTCCGCGCCCAACCGCCTCTTCCCCGCTGCCCGGAGGCACTTCCTGCGGAACAAGCGTGGACGTCGCTTTGATCATTGCCGCCGTCGTATCGTCATAGGCCTTGCGGCGGCGCTGGTCAGCCGAAATCAGCGGGATCTCCATCGGTTTATCAGGGTCCACTACAAACGCCGGCGCCAGCTTCATGCGATACGCCGTCGAGATACCGTCATACCGCCCGGTTTGCGCGTTGAACATGCCGTCCGCATGCCGCCGGAGTGCGTAATAGAGTGCAACGTGATCCTCGTGCTCGCGGACGCCCTGCTGCCCTCCGTCCTGCGCGAAGACGTTCTGCGAATAAAGGTCGCGCCACGCACGATACCCGCCGACAAGGCCCTCTCCATTCCCATCCGGGCCAATGATCAGCCGGATCTTGCCCTGCCGGAAAAATGCGTCCCTAATCTGATTCGAGAACCAGGCGATCTGCGGCATGTGAATCTCGGCCGCTTGTTCAGTTTCCACCACGCCATCCTTAACGCGGGCTTTGAGCTTCGTGTACTGCTCCGACTGCAGGATTCGGTAGGAGTAGTCGGCGCCAACTTGATTGCGCGCATCCTTCAAAATTCTGTCCGGCGAATAGCCAATCTCCAGAATCGCTTCATCGTCATTCATCGGATCCTTGCTGCCCGAAATGCGAATCACGACCGTATAAAGGCCCTCGAGCATCTTATCGTTCGAACGCAGCACCAGCGTACCGTTCCCATTGTTGCCGCGCCACGGCGCGTCGCAGCCCCAGGCGCGATACCAGGCGTGGTCAACTCCCTTTTCTCCATCCGGGCTCACGAAATCGTTCGCCTTGATCTTCCCGTCAAGGTTGAATCCCTCGCCAATGCGGCTCGTGACCTGCGGCTGCCCGGGGTCTTCCGCAGCGAACGGATTGATATAGGTTTCGATATCCCGGTTGTACCCGCGATACGCCGAAGCGGCGCGCCAAATGGGGTAGTAGACTCCCTGCCCATCTCGGTTCAGCCCGGTGGCAGGAGGATTGGAAAGCGCCTCGACCTCCTTCGCGGTCCGCCACGGCACCAGCGATAACGCCTTAAAGGTTTGCGCGGGATTGGCGAAATGCGTGGTGCTGCCATGGGGACAGTCGATGCCCGGCTCGATCTCGGTGCCGCGGCTGAAATCGGCGCGCCCGCCGTAACGGAACGCGGGCTCGTAGAAACTAACGACGTAGCCCTTCACCCACTGCGCCGCCGGCGCCGCCACCGCGGCAATCATCGCGATGCAGGAAATGGTCAGTGCGCGCATTTTGATCACCGTCATTCTCCCTTCACTTCGGCGGCGACACCTGGTTCACCAGAAGGTCGGACAGGGCTCTTGCTTCGAAGCCGAGCGGATCGGCATCATCCATCGGCGCCTTCCGCAACACGATCGACGCGGAAACTTCAAAGTCGCTGATGCTCTTCGGATCGTCCGCAATAAACGGAGCGCCCGTAAACGGGCTCCATCGTTTCCACTCCGCCGACCCCTTCGTCTTGTATCGCCACACGGGCCGGAAATATTTCATGCGGAAGCTGTAGCGCGGCCCATCGGGATCGCGCTGCGGAACCGGCGCCGCGGTCTCTCCCTTCGCACGCTCTTCAGTGAATGTGAACCAGTCCGCCTTCTGCTCAATCGTGATGCGGGCCGCCCGATAAGCGAGATACTTCTCGATTTCGCCGCGGCTCGTGAACTGGTGCCCCGCCACTACCAGGCGGAACGCGCCCGGCCCCGCCGGCTTCGCCGTGAACACACCTGGCCCGGCCGGCGGCACCATCTCAGCCCCGTCAAACGGCGCTTGCTGCCCGAAGACTACCGCCATTGCGAACCACGCCGCGATGCCAATCGTCAGTTTCATAAGGATTTCAGCTAAGAAGCTCCGTATACGGCGAACGAACAAGCAGCGAATCCTTACCCCAAGTATCGAGCGACAGTCCCAGCGCCTTCTGCACCGTTAACCCAACGCGCGAAACCGGGCTGCTGTCGCCGGCAATGTGATAACCGGTCTTCATGCGCCCGCTGGCGCCGCCGGCCACCAATACCGGCAATCCATCCACGGAATGAATCCGGGCATAGCTCTGATCCGTGAACGCCATCACCAGGCTATGGTCCAGCAGCGTCCCATCGCCCTCCTGTATCGCATCGAGCTCCTTCAGCAACGACGCGAACAGTTGCATCGACTCGACGTTGTACTCCGCAACCCGCGGCTGGTATCCCAACTTCGGGTCCACCGGCTCTTCATGGGTTGACTGGTGAAACCCAAGCGGATCGCCGGGCATGAACATCCCGTTCTGCGGGAACGAGACGCTCAGGTTGAACACCCGCGTCTGGTCCGTAGCCATCGCGATGGCGCCCAGGCGAGCCATCAGCGGCGTGACCTCCTGCAGATTCGGCCACGCGTTGTTGGCTACCATATCGGCCGAAGGAGCCTTGGGGATCGAGACCTTCGCCTCGATATTCGGGCGCTGCAGCTCAGCCTCCATCTGCTGCTCGGTTTGACGGACAGAAGTGAAGTACTGATCCATCCGCGCGCGGTCGGCGGCGCCGAGATTCTGCATCACCCGATTCCGGTCTTCAGCGACAACGGACAGGACACTCTTCTGAATCATCGTCCGCGGATCCGGCGCCCAGTCGCCCTTTGTAGGATCCTGGAACCCCGGCCCGAACAGGCGGGTATAAAGCGCCAACGGCGTAGGCTCCGACGGCAGTGCATTCGCGCCGCCAAGGCTCGAATAGCTCTGCTTGGGGTCGCCGTTCGAAGCCGCGGCCACGGAGCGGAAACGGACGCCCTTGCCAATGACTTCCGCCACCTGCTGGTCAATCGTCTTTGACTCGAATTCACCGCCCCGTACCGGCGAAATGCCCGTGTTCGCGCACGCCAGGCCCGACCAGTGCTGGTGGTTCGGCCTCGAGTCCAGCGGCACCCGGAGACCGCTGAACACATTCAACTTCTTTCGGAACGGTTCCAGCGGCTTCAACTGCACCGTCATCTCGTAATTCGTCCCGGCCGTCTTCGGAATCCACAACGCGTCCGTAAGTCCGCAGCCCCAGAAGAAGGTGTTGAAGCGCGTCGGCAGCGGGCGGCCGGTAGCGGCAAGAGCCTTGCCGTTGCTCGTAAGGAAGCAGTCCAGGAAGGGAAGGCCCATCACGGCCATGGCGCCCTGGCAGGACCCGCGGAGGAGAGATCGGCGATTCAGCTTCATGAAGTGTCTCCTTTAATTCGCTGCGACTTCGGAAGTGGTTGTGGTGCCGGGCGGCGCAGCGGCGTAAAACGCCTCGCTGTTCGCCAGGTTCTTTAGCAGTACGCGAAGCCGGTAACCGGAATCCTGAAAGGCCAGATAGGCCTCTTGAAACTGGTCCGTTCTGACCTTGGAAACCTCAACGCCGCGACTATACGAATAGATTTTTCGGGCCACGCAGGCCGGATAGCGCGGGTTATCGTGCATGTACTGGCCCAGGCCCTGAGCACCAGTAAAGGACTTGCCAAGGACAGTCGCCGAGACGTCGATCGCCTGGCCATTCTCCGTCGTCCGATAGCCGCCGATCGTGTCGAACGCCTCCAGCGAAAGTCCCATCGGATCGCTCTGGTAGTGGCAGGCGGCGCAGGCCCTATTGGTCCCATGCTCCATCAGCCGCTCCCGCACCGTCTTCTGGCTGTTCGGGTTGTTCACCGCTGAAAAATCCACGTCGTTCGGCGGCAGCGGCGTTGGGAAGCACAGGAATATATCGAGCAGAGCGACACCACGGCGCGTGGGTGAGGAGCGCCCCGGATGGGAGAACATCGACAGCATGCTCACCTGCGTAAGCAGACCACTGCGGCCGGATTCAGCCGGGAATTCATACTTCACCCATTCACCCGTAAACGGGAATGGAATCCTGTAGAGCATCGCCAGCCGGCGATCGATGTAAGTCTGCCGGGTCGTCATCAGTTTGCGAATGTCGCCGTTGTCGTGCACCGCATGTCCCACCGCGGTACGGAGCGTCTCCTCCCGCGCCGACGTTGCCATGGCCGAGCCCCACTTCGGGTAAAGGACGTTGTCCTTGGACACGGTGTCAAACGTGTTCAACTGCAACATGTCGTCGAAAAAGGCGCTCATCCCCGCGTCGAGCCGCGGCGAGCCCATCAGCCGTTCCACCTGCTTCGACAGGCCGGCCGGAGTGTTGAGTTCACCGCTTCCGGCCGCTCGCAGCAGCTCGGCGTCCGGCGTCGTGTTCCACATCAAAAAGCTCAGGCGCGTGGCGCGGCTGTATGCGTCCAGCGTGCCGCTCTTGCCGTCCGCGTTGAGAGCAGCCACCTCGGAGCGGAAGATAAAGTCCGGCAACTGCATAAGCATCGCCAGACCGTAGCGGAGGCCCGTGTAGAAGTCGCCGGTCTGTTTGGTGATGTTGCGCGCAAGGGTCACGCGGTCGCTGAGTTCGCCCGCGGTGAGCGGACGCCGAAACAGCAACAGTCCATAATGCCCAAGGATCTTGCCGGCACAGGCATCGTCGGCAGCCTTCGGATCCTTCGGAGCGCAAGCGAGTTTGGAACGGTACTTATCCGCGGTCACCTGGGCGGCGATCTCATTCGCCATTTTGTTGAATGACTCGAAGCCCATCGGTGTGACCGAGAGCAACCCCGTCGAAGCGGCTTCCAGGCCGCCCGTTCGAATAGTAGGCTCGAACGTGCCGCGAACTTCGATCTCTTTGCCGAAGATGTCGGCGATGGAGTTGCGGTATTCCTGCTCCGTCAACCGCCGCATGCTGGCGACGTAAGCGTCGCCGGCGAGCGCAGGGATCGCCGAGGCTATGAACAGGGCCGCGTAAACCGGTCTTCTATTAGAAAACCGCATGGGTTTACCTCCAGACGTTCTACATAGTATCAATCGCGCCAACGGGGCGGGTAGCGCCAATGATAGGATGTGCCCAACTTATGCGGCCTATCGTCTTGCTCGCTCTTGCCTTGGCCGGATCTCTCAATGGGCAGCCGGCGCCCACTTTTGCCAGTACCGTTCGACCCTTTCTCGAGACACATTGCCAGAGTTGCCACAACGGGAAGAACCGGTCGGGGGATATCAACTTCGAAGTCCTCAAATACGCCACCAGCGTCGGGCCTCAGGCGGGAATTTGGGAAACCACGTCCTATGTCCTAAAGACGGCGCGGATGCCGCCCCCCGGTTTGCCGCGGCCGCCGGCTACCGAGGTGACGGCAGTGATGGGGATGATCGACAACGGGCTGGCACAACTCGGCGAACGGAAAAAGGCGCCCGCCGCCCCACCCACCAAAGAGTGGCTGACCTGGCAAGTGGACCCGGAGAGGACCGGTTGGGCGCGTGGTGAGACGGCTCTGACAAAGGCCAATGCCACCAATCTGGCCCTCAAGTGGAAGGCGCAACTGGATGCGGTGCCGACGCGGATCAACGGGTATTCCACTTTGACCGATCCCCTCGTCGCCGAAGGCGTAAGGACGGCCCAGGGAGTCAAGACGGTGGTCTATGTGGCCAGTGCCGAGAACATTGTCTACGCGCTCGATGCCGCCTCAGGAGCGGTGCTCTGGCAACGGAAATTCCCAAATCCGGCGAAGCCGCCAACGCCTGCCAATAACTGTCCCAACAACCTGAACGCGACCCCGGTAATCGACAAGGCCACTTCGACGCTGTATGTACTGACCAACGAGGGGAAACTTCGCGGCCTCGGCTTGGGCGATGGCGAGGACCGCATGACGCCGGTGGAGTTCACCGACCCGTACTCCCGGAACTGGAGCTTGAATCTGATCGATGGCTGGATCTATACGTCCACATCACGCGGGTGCGGCGGCGCGACCTCGGTGATCACCGCGGTCAACGTTGCCAAGCCCGAACGTCCGGTAGCGAAGTTCTTCCCAAGCACCGGGAAGGCCTCGGGCCCCTGGGGCCGCGGCGGGATCGTCCGGATCCCGACCGGGGTAGTGGCGCAGACCGCGGACGGTGCGTATGATCCGGCCGGCGGACGGTTCGGCAACACCATGCTGGGGCTGACTCCAGATCTTCGCCTCAGCGACTCTTACACGCCGGCCAATTGGGACTACCTGAACCGCAAGGACTTTGACTTCGGCGTGACGAGTCCCACCGTCTTTGAGTTCGACCGTTGGACGCTGGTGGCCACGGCGGGAAAGGAGGGCGTCGTCTACCTCCTTGATGCAAAGAACCTCGGCGGCGATAACCACATGACGCCCCTCTATGTCTCGCCGCGGTACGGGAATGACGCACTGCTGTTCGGCTACAACGGCGTTTGGGGCACTCTCTCGACCTGGGTGGATGCGAAGGGTGAGCGATGGCTGCTGGTGCCCATGATGGGGCCGCCGGCGAAGGACACCGAAGCGGAGTTTACCGCGCCCGATGGCAAAGTGATCAACGGCAGCGTGATGGCGTTCAAAGTCAAAAAGAAGGAAGGCAAGCCGGTGTTGGAGCCCGTATGGATGTCCGGCGATCTGGATTCGCCGGGTATGCCGGTGGTGGCCAATGGTGTGGTCTGGGTCCTCGCGACCGGAGACCGTGCCCGCGACGCGTACCGGCAGGGAGGGCCGCCCGGCGCGCCCGGGGCGCCGCGTCGGCGGATGGGGCTCGGGCCGGAGAACCAGGTAAACCCCAGCGAGCCCGGCGCCGAAAAGGACGCGGCCTGGCTCACGTCACAAAACGAGCCTGGCGGTCAGGCCCCGGGCCGCCGCTATTCGGGCGGTCGTGATGTGACACACGCCGTACTATACGCGCTCGACGCCGAGACCGGCAAGGAGATCTACTCTTCGAAGGAATCGATCGACAGTTGGAATCATTACGGTGGTATCGCCATGGCGGGCGGGCGCATCTACGTGGCAACGTATGATGCCCGCGTGTTCGCTTTCGCCGTGCCCGGTAATTAGCGCAATCTCTACCAGGGCCCCTGGCGCTTGGTGAAGGCCCGGCCCTTGTCCGCCGCGGGGGTTTCGCCGCCGGTGCAGATCATAACGCCTTCCTTCAGCATGTCGATCACGTTGTTCTCATTGCACGAATTGAGGAAGAAGAGCTTGGTAGACTTCACTTCCGTGAAGATGCGCTGACGCATCTTTTGCATCGCCGGGTGGCTCTCGCGATCGCCTCGGGCGTTGCCTTGGGGCGGGCCGACCAGGAAGAAGCTCTGGTCGCCGGGGCCCCATTCGGCAAAACCGATGCCGGGAATCCGGGTTGTCTTGGCGGCGTTGTCGGCAGCCATCGGAGTTTCGATCTTGATCCCTAATAGGACTTCGCCATTCTTATTCAGCGGCCAAGGATCGGCTTTCAACATGTACTCGTTGGGTTGGAGGCCCCAGATCTGGGCGGCGAAGTTCTGGCTGCCGCTACCGCGAATACCGGTGCCCAGCCCCGCATGTTTTTCAGCGAACGGATAGCGGAGCGCTTCAACGAGTATCCGTACTGCTTCGGGGTGTTCGGCGTGGCACAGGAGTATGCCGTGAACGCCGGCGGCCATCACCTGCTGGGCCACCCAGTAGTTGGCGTTCATCGCGGCCGGGTCCTTGCCGAGTATCGGAAGCGTGACGATAACCGCCGGGGTACGGTGACCGGTGCGCGTGGGACCGCCGTCAACGAGGCCGCGCATAAAGTCGCGGAGCTCTTTCATGTCGAAGGCGCCATGCTCCATTTCGTAGTTGATGTAGTCGGCCTTTGTGGCGGCCATCTTCTTGCCCTCGTCGTAACCGCCGCGGCCGCCGGTGTAGTAGATGGGCTGACCGGCCTCCAGGAGCTCGATAGCGCGGTTGATCCGCTTGGGTTTGGGCGGTGTCTGCGCTCCAGCGACCGCGGCGGTGAGGATCGTGGCTACTGCCACGATGAGGGACTTTCGCATTTCGACTCTCCTATTCAACGGGGCTGCGTCCGCAGCGGGATCATTGTAGTACAGCGGGCTGGGGGTTCGGGGTATCACTTCCCCAGCCGTCCCAGCCAGGTCCGATCGACGACCATAGGAACGTCTTGATTGGCCGAATCCTTGCTTTCCATAAACAAAAAGCGCCGCCCATCGGCACTGCTGCCGACGAAAAATCGGGATGGCGATTGGAAAAGCACCTCCGGCTTACCCACGCGCACGCTGCTCGGCTCAAGGTCGATCTTCGCTGCCAGCAATTGGCCGGAAAACATCCCACCGGCCACCCAATAGAGTTCTTTTCCATCGCCGCGCCAACTGGGGCTGAATCCCGCTTCGGAAGTAACCTGCCATTTCCCCCGGTCATCTGGAAATCCTCGAATGAAGACATGAGTCGAAGCGTATTCGTTTGACATGTACGCCATCCATCGGCCGTCTGGAGAAAAGGCAATTTGGGATTCCAAGTGTTTTGCTTTCAGGTACTCCTCCGGCTGTTGGTCCCCGGAAAGGGGGACTTTCAAATAGGCTGCGCCCCGAGTGAGTAGGTATCGTCCATCCGGTGTGATGGCATTGATAATCTGATTCCTGTTCGTCTTAATTGCCATCTCCTGCTCACCGGAGCCGTCCGTAGCCTTTCGTTCAATTCCATTTGTCGTCTGGAAGTAGATGTATTTCCCATCCGGTGTCCAAACCCCCGAACCGCTCGCCACAACCCCTCTAAATGTAATCCGGGTAGTTAGATTTCTCGCGAAATCGAGTACCCAGATGTCGGGCGTCGCGCTGGTTGGTCTCTCGAGGTAAGAAACACGGCGTCTATCCGGAGACAGCGAGCCAAAAGACAATTCATTTGGCGAACCGGGCTGTTCGAGCACTTTCCCGCTCCGGTCCCGCCATGTCAATTGAGTCTTCAATCCTGTAGTGCCGCGCGCGTAAAAGAGGTCACCTGCCGCCGAAACGGAGAACTCCGCATAACCATTCGATACAACGCCTCTAACCCCATCGGCGACAATCGCGGGATCCCCTCTTAGTTCCAATGGGTCTAACGCCAACTGTCGCGCCATCAACTTTCCTTGGCTCTGGATATAAAGGAGGCGGCCGCTGCCGGCATGATAGTCCGCGTTGTAGGAAGTTTCGACAACCTTAACTGGATTCCCTCCATCGAGACTGGCGGCAAAGATACCGGACGCGGAGGGATCCGTGTTGATAACCAAATAAAGAAAACGCTTGCCGTCCGGCAGGAATTGAGGATAGTAGTGTGAAACCTCGTTCGCTTTCTCATCGGGCTTCGTCACGGCAACCGCGGTGCCACCGGATGCTGGGACCCGATAGATCCCGCCGCGCTGCCTACTGAAGAGAATCACCCCGCTCTCACTCCAGTCTCCGCCCCTTCCCGTCGTCGTCGCGTCGCACAGGGTAGTGGGTGTGCCTACGGCAACATCGATGCGCTTCAGTTTTTGATCCGCAACGAAGGCAATCGACTTACTGTCCGGTGACCAGAAGGGCCGGGCCGCGCCAGTTGTTCCCGGCAGGACGCGCGCTTCCAGTGAGTCGAGCGAGCGGACGTAGAGTTGGTGTTCCTCCTTTTCGTTCGTGCCGGTGAAAACCAGGGTCCTGCCATCGGGCGAAATCGCCGAGCCGCCGGCGCTAAAAATGGGCGCGAAATGAACTCCTCGCGGAGGATTCACTTCGAAGACGATCGGCGCCTGTGGGTCCGGAGGTCTTCTTGTTGCGGCAAGGCCGGCGGCCAGAAGGACGGCCGTGGCGGCAATGACCCAGGGCCAGCGATTCGATTTGGGAGCCGTTGAAACGGGCGGAGCAACCGGCGACTGCGCTGAATTCTCGATCGCAATACGCGCCTCGCCGATGTCGCGCAGTCGGGTTTTAACATTCCGGTCGAGGCAGCGTTTGAGCAGGTCCCGAATCGGGCCCGCCGGTACCCTGCTTAAGTCGATGTCCTTCCGCAGCACGTCAGCCAGCGTGTGCGACACCGTCTCGCCCTCAAACAGCATCTCGCCCGTCAACAACTCATACAGCACCACCCCGAATGACCAGATATCCGACCGCCGGTCCACCGGCTTGCCCGCCGCCTGCTCCGGGCTCATATAAGAAGCCGTCCCGAGAATCACGCCCGCTTCCGTCGCCCGCATCGTCAATGTCGGCGAGTCCGCGCCCGACGATGACTGCGCCTTCCCTGGCGTCACCGCCAGTCCGAAGTCGAGTACCTTAACGACGCCATCCGCCGTTACCTTCACATTGCCCGGCTTCAGGTCCCGGTGCACGATCCCCTTCTCGTGCGCCGCTTCCAGTGCCTCGGCGATCTGACGGGCCACCGCCAATGCATCCGCCAGGGCCATCGGCCCCCGTGGACTCTCCCCCTCCACCAGTTCCATCACAATGGCGTTGCCTTCCAATCCGTGGATCGCGGCAATATTGGGATGATTCACCGCCGCCAGTGCCTGTGCCTCGCGAGTAAATCGCTCGCGATAACCCGCATCTTCGGCAAACGCGGCAGGCAGCACCTTTATCGCCACCTCCCGATTCAGCTTCCCATCCCGCGCCCGGTACACCTCGCCCATCCCGCCCTTGCCAAGCAGGCCCACGATCTCATAGCCGCCGATCCTGTCTCCAGACGAGAGAAGCATTTTATTGTTGATTGATCGTAGCAAATAGCTCCCGGATGACAAACGGCACAGGGTGCGAATAAGTCGAGTATCAACGCACTCTTCAGGTAGACTACGATTTCATTAGGACACGCCCTTTTTCCAATGCCTAACGAACCGGCCGACGGCCGCCTGGAATCGTGGAAGGAGATCGCCAATTATCTGAACCGCGACATTCGCACGGTTCAACGATGGGAGAAGAGCGAAGGACTCCCGGTCCACCGCCACCTGCACGAAAAACAGGCTTCTGTCCACGCGTTCAAAGCCGAACTGGACAACTGGAGGACCGCACGCGCTGCAATTGCGGCCCAACCGGCCGCGGTTGAATCAACCAGAACCAACCGGCTAATGCCGGTCCTTGCAATCGCCGCACTCCTTCTCGCGGGAATAGTCTTTATAAGGTGGCTGGTCCGCGACGAACCCGTCCAACCGTCGAAAGCAGTTCCCTTCACCACCTACCCGGGCGATGAACGCAACCCCACATTCTCTCCCAGGGGCGACCAACTCGCCTTCGCATGGAACGGCAAGCGGCAGGACAACTTCGACATATACGTCAAACAAATCGGCGGTGCGGACGAGCCGCTCCGTCTGACCAGCGACCCGTCGAATGAAGTCTGCCCGGCCTGGTCGCCGGACGGGCGAAACATTGCCTTCCTCCGAGTGGACCCATCGGGCAACGCAAAGGTCCTGGTCACGCCGGCGCTCGGCGGACAAAGCGCCAGAGAAATCGCGGCTACCGTCGTTCGGCGCCTGGACGATCCCTACGGATATCTGGCATGGAGCCGTGACTCGAAATGGATCGTCTGGTGCCAACGGGATCGGGCCGAGGATTCCTGCGGTCTTAAAGCAGTCTCCCTAGAATCGGGTGAAGTACAAACGCTCACCTCCGCGCCCGGTTCCTGGGCCGGTGATTTGGAGCCGGCCTTTTCCCCGGACGGGCGGTCTCTTTCATTCGCGCGAATGCGCCAAATCGGCGTCGAGGACCTGTTCACCCTGCCCCTCGACACAAACCTCAAGCCTATATCCGCCCCCGTGCAGTTGACCGCGCAGTCTATAGCCGGCAGTTCCGCTTGGCTCCCGGATGGGAAACAAATCATCTTCTCCGCCGGGGAATACCGCGGCACCCGCCACCTCTGGCGGGCACGCGCCGACCGCGGCACACCGGCCCAAGCCGAGAAGCTGATCGAAGTGGGTGAAGATGCCGTCAATGTAGCCGCCTCCTCCTGGGAACGGACGGCCCGCCTTGCCTACAGCCGTGAAATCCTCGACGAAAACGTCTGGCAACTCGATTTGACGGCGGCCCGCCCGGAAAAGCCGGAACTGCTGATCGCGTCCACCCGGGCCGATTACAACCCCAGCTATTCACCCAATGGAACCCGCATCGCCTTCGTGTCCAATCGTTCGGGAAGCTCGGAGATCTGGACCTGTAATCGGGACGGCTCTCAACCCGTAATGTTGACTTCGTTCGCCGGCAAGTTGACCTCGAACCCCAAATGGTCCCCCGACGGGCAAACGATCGTGTTTGACTCCCGCGCCGAGGATGGCAAGCCCCGGCTCTACACGGTGGCAGCCGGCGGCGGGCCGCCCAAACTTCTTACGGCTGATCCGGGATCGGAACCAACTTGGTCCCGCGACGGAAAGTGGATCTACTTCTCCTCGGATGCGAAAGGCCAGCCGGAGATTTGGAAGGTTCGCCCGGAAGGCGGGACGCCAGTACAGGTGACCTCCACCGGCGGAGCCTATGCCATCGAATCGCCAGACGGCAAATTCCTCTACTATTCCCCCCGCCAATATCCCCGGCCTGTCTCCTTGTGGCGAATCCCGGTAGAGGGCGGCCCCGCTGTGAAAATTCTCGACACCCTGGAACGTCACCTCAATTTCACTGTCGCCGCGCAAGGCATCTACTTCGCCGAACAGCCGGTGGCCGGCGCCGTGTCCATAAGTTTTTACCGCTTCGCGACGCGAGCAATCGAAAGGCTGGCATCTCCCGCCAAACCCCTGTCGTTCGGAATCAGCCTGGCGCCGGATGGCAGCCGGCTGCTCTTTTCGCAGATCGACCAGCAGGGCTCCGATCTCATGCTCGTCGAGAAATTCCGCTAGCAACACCCACGACAAACCGCGACAACGCGCGGCAACTCATTGATGCCGTGGAACTTCGCTTGAGACCGCGTGTCTGCACCTTGCACGCTTGAAACCGAGCCGCCTCACCGGGCAGAGTCCCGGCAGAGCGCTCGAATCAACCCGGAAAGGTACCTATATGTATAAGACACGCTTATTTCGCACCGCCGCTTTCGCGGCTCTCCTCCTTGGGGCGCTGACCACCCCGCACCTCGCTTTCGCCCAACTCGGAATCGACCACCTCAACCAGGAAAAGATCGAATTCACGTTCGACGTCTCCGAGGACATGAACAAATATGTCGAACATCGCGTGGCGGCCGGCGTCGAGCCCGTTCGCGGCTCGCAGTTCATAACCGAAGGCGCCGTCTTCCCCGCCGGAACCATTCCGGGAAAAGGCGAACAGTTCGACCCCAACTCGCCGGGCGCTCGCGGCACCTGGTTCTGCAAAGGCGTTTTCCTCGTGAAAGGTAGCGAATTCGACAAGAGTCCGCAAGCCGTTTATTCCGACCAGGTCTATCTGTTGCCAAGCGATCTTCACTCCATAACGACATCGGGCACGGAAGGGAACGGCACAGCGATTCGAGCCGTTACCGGCGGGACCGGTGCGTACACCGGATACGTCGGCGTACAGCGTCAGCAGTTCCTCGGATTCAACAAGACCGGCGGAGTGAACCTCCGGGTCACAATTACTCTCCGCAAGAGCTCTCGGTAGGCCACGGCGAGGGCGAAAAGGAGAAAACACCCATGTTTAACCTATTGAATCGTTCGCTTGCATTGGTCTCACTTTGTTCATGTCTCATGGCCTCAGCCTGGGAATCGGAGATTCGGGCAGCCTCCGCCTTCGTCGAGCAAGGCGATTACAACTCCGCGGAACAAACCCTGCGTTCCGCGGTTCGATTGGCGGAAACCGGGCAGCAATCCGCGACCGCCTGGAACAACCTTGGCTCCGTCTTCGCCGACCAGGGCCGGTATCACGAGGCGGAAAATGCATTCCGCCGGTCCATCCGCCTCTGGGAGAAACACTGCGGCATCGACTGCCCGCCGAAGGCCAACGCGCTAAACAATCTCGGAGGCTTGCTCGTGGATCTGGGCCGGCTCAAGGAAGCGCAGCGGCACATCACCCAATCTCTCGACTTAAGGCGCCGCAACCAGGCCACCCTCGATCCCACGCCTGCCCTTAACAATCTAGCGCTCGTTCAACTGGAACAACGGCGTTATCAGGCCGCCGAATCCAGCCTGCGGGAGGCCCTGGTGCGCTGCTCGGCGGAAAACGCCCGGTGCTCCGGCAGGATCGTCTCGATCTATCACAACCTCGCACTGGCGATGGCCCGGCAGGGCCGCCAGGGCGAGAGCATCGCGATGTTCCACAAAGCCATCGAGACCGGAGAGCGCCTCTGGAAACCCGGCCACCCGGCGCTGGGTTGGACCTATCTCGAGTTGGCTTCCGCGTATACAAAGTCGGAGCAGTACGATCTGGCCGAGCCGCTATTCGACAAAGTGCTCAAGATCCACAGTCTGGGCCCCCACCCGATGATCCATAGAGCACTGGAAGACTACGGCAAATTGCAGCTTCTACGGAACAGGAAAGCGGAAGGGAAATCGCTGCTCCATCAGGCCCGGCAAATGAAAACGTTGTGCGAAGCTCGCGAACGCGCCGCCGGCCATGTCGTCGATTTCGAAACTCTCAAGGCGAACCTATGAAACAACCAATTCTCAAATCAATCGCGCTGTCCTCTGGAGTCACCCTCGAGTACGCCGCCGACGGCGCTCCGGCCGGAACGCCAATCGTATTCCTCCACGGCGTTTCGGACTCGTGGCGGTCCTTCGAGGAAGTGCTCGCCAACCTGCCGGAAAACGTCCCGGCCTATGCGTTAAGCCTGCGCGGGCACGGCAACTCCAGCCGGCCCGCCACAGGTTACCTCTACAGGGACATGGCTAACGACGTGCGAGCCTTCCTCCAAGCGCTCGAAATTCCAAACGCCTTGCTGGTCGGCCACTCGATGGGCGCGATGGTGGCGCTCGACTTCGCAGCCCGTTACCCATCCCTTACCGCGGGGTTGGTCGTGATTGCCGGATGGCCGACCATAAAGGGCAACGCAGCCATGCGGGAATTCGTCCAGACGTCGATCCTTGGCCTGACCGACCCCGTCGACGCTGCTTTCATTCGCGAATTCCAATTGAGCACTCTCGCGCGCGAGGTTGCGCCGGATCTCATCGAGACCGCCATCGAAGAAAGCAGCAAACTGCCCGCCCATGCATGGAAGGAAGCGTTCCAGGGATTCCTCACGACCGATCCCTGCGACATTCGCCGCATCGCCGCGCCCACGCTAATCGTCTGGGGAGATCGAGACGCCTACACAACACTCGCAGATCAGGAAGCACTGCTGCGTGCCATTCCAGCCTCGGATCTCATCGTGTACAAAAATACCGGCCACGCCGTCCATTGGGAAGATCCGGCGAGATTTACAGCGGATCTCCTCGCGTTTCGATCCAGGCAAGGCGTCTCCCGAACTCTATCGCTTGTCCAATAGGCTTTGCCAATTAAGAAGCACTGAGAACGGAACTCCCGGCGGTTCCGCAACCCGTTCCATCACAAGGATCTTGCCGTCAGGCGCTACGTCAAAGCGATGACTGGGAATCGACGACGGAGGCAGGGCGGCCCGAAGTACGCTGCGCGGGGTTCCCACCCGGAGCGCTCGCTCCGAGCCGTCCACACTCACGGCCATAATCTCGTCCCTGCGGATAAAGTAGATTTCCTTTCCGTCGGGCCGCCAGACAGGCTCCATCCCATCGGACGAAATCTGCCACTTCGCGCCGGTCGGAGGATACGCCCTTGCAAAGATCCCCCCCGCCGCCGTGCCGACCTGATACGCGATCCACCGGCCATCGGGAGAGAAGGTGCCTTTCGCAAAAGGTTCATCCGCCTTTTGAAACTCGCCGGGTTCCCAACCCGAGGGGCCTTTCTTCAACGTGCGGGCCCGCTCGCTTCCGTAAAGAAGCAGCGTTTGGTGGATAGGGTGATAGTCCGAAGGTATAACCGGTTCGTCGTGGGTATGCAACAACATGGGAGGAGTCGACCAATCCCCCGGTGCCTGATAGATATCCACTTTGTTGTTCTTCGAAATTGCAAAAAAGATCGTCTTCCCGTCGCGCGACCACAGGGCACTGGATGCGTGGGATTCAAAGGTTCGCCGGGTTCCTATCCCGCTTATCAGGTCAATCGATTCAACGTAGACCTGACCTCGTTCGAGATTCCGATCGGCCATCGCCTGACGGCCGTCCGGCGAAATGCGGACCTGGCCAAACCGGGCTTGAGGTTCTCCAACTCCCTGGAGGCGTTTTCCCGAAGAATCATACCAGACCAGACGAATATCCCTCGACTCAGGCCCACGATATGCAACTAGACCGCTATGAGCGGAGAATAGACTCCGGCCAGTGCCGCCAACTCCATATCCCACGGCGTCGGAAAGCTCGACGGGCTGGCCTTCCAGTTCCAGGCTATTGAAGTTCAAACGATGGGCGAACAAGGATTCGCCCCGGCTGTAAAGCAGCCAACCGAAGGAGTTGCCCGGCTCGGCCACCAACTCCGCAGTGCTACCTTGCTGGGGCAGAAGAGCTTTCTGGGTCTTGCCGTCAAGCGAGCCGACCCGGATGCCGCCCCATATGTCGTCGGCTCCCAATCCCCTGGTCAAATAAACAAATCGATTCTGGTCCGGAAGGAAACAAGGAAAACGGCCTCCGCGCGCTCCGCCTAGATCCAGGCTCACCTTTTCAGGGGTTCCGCCGGAAGTCGAAATCCGCCGGATTGTCTGCTCGAAATCGACGAAGAGAATAACATTGTCCCTGTTCCAGGCGAGTCCGCGATTGCGAGCGCGCGTGAGATCCTTCACTTTTCCCGACTGAACCGACACCAGTTTCAATCTTTCACCGGCGACGAAGGCCAGTTGCTCGCCATCGGGTGACCAGGCGGGGGCCTCTGCGGCCCCTGCACCCTCCGTCCCCGGAATCGGAACGGCGGTATCGCTATCCAGACGCCGCACCCAGATCTGAGTCTTTCCTTCTTTGGCCACGGGAAACGCGATACGGCTGCCATCGGGGGAAATCGTGAAGGCGGTAACGGTGCCGTTCTCGGGCGGAACGATGGAGAGTCGTACGGGCCGTTGGGGCCTTGTTGACCGCGCCGTCGACAGCGCAGTCCAGCCAAAACCGAGGGCAAGTACGATAGCCGTACCCGCCACGGCCCAGGGAATCCGCGCCCCTTTCGAGGAAGCGGCGGCAGAAGTTTCCTCAGGCGGTGTGCGAAGTTCGATGACGATATCCCGCATCGACTGCCACCGGTCCTCGGGATCCTTGGCCAAACACCGCCGAACCAGTCGCTCGAGCCAGGATGGGGTGAACGGCTTCACCGCCATGGGGGCAGGATCGGCTGAAAGGATGGCGCCCACAAGGCTGGAATAACTCTTGCCCTGAAATGCCTTTTGTCCGGTGACCATTTCGTAAAGCACGGCTCCAAAAGCCCAGATGTCACTGCGTGCGTCGGCCTCTTTGCCTTCGAACTGTTCAGGCGCCATGTATTGGGGAGTGCCCATAACGGTGCCTTCCGCGGTTAACACCTTGGTGAGCGTGGCATCGGACGGAGCCGCGGAGGCAGCGGATTTGGCGAGGCCGAAGTCGAGGATTTTAACGCCGTCGCGGGTAAGGATGATGTTTTGCGGCTTAACGTCGCGATGCGTCACCCCGGCACGATGAGCGCGGTCGAGAGCGTCGGCGATCTGTACCGCGTGCTTGAGCGCCTGGTCGAGAGGAATGGGACCTTTTTCGATTCTTTCGGCGAGGGTTTCCCCCTCCATGAACTCCAACACCATGAAACCTGTGCCATCCTGACTGCCGATGTCGTGGAGCACGCATATATTGGGATGATTGAGCGAGGCGACAGCACGCGCTTCCCGTTCGAATCTGGCACGGAGATCTTCGCGCTTGGCGATGTGTTCCGGCAGAACTTTGATAGCCACCGTGCGGTCCAGCCGTGTGTCGCGGGCACGATAGACCTCACCCATTCCGCCCGCGCCGATCGGCGCTACGATCGCATACGGGCCGAGTTTGTCACCGGGGGTTAGCAGCATCGCGAATGATCCAGCTTATCGCACGGGTACGGTGCAAACACCACGGATCTTCGAATGCATGAGTTCCTAAACAGGAGCGTAGGCCGCGAAAAAATATCGATGCCGAGTACCGTCTCCCGCGGCAACAGTGTCCCCAAAGCGACCCACAATTGCCGCTGGCTCTGGCTTGCGAAGCTCGAGCAGCTCAATAACGGAATGCGATCATCAGGAGACCGTGACGAAGCATCTCCTGCCCGGCACCGGACCCTTCCGCCATTCGCCGTCGTTCACCGATCTGTTCGCGGCACAGATCATTTCGGGCTTCGGCTCGGCGCTCACCTATGTCGTGTTGCCGTTCGAGATGTACAGGCTGACCAAATCGCCTCTGCTCGTGGGAATGTTGGGCGTCGCTGAGTTTGTGCCTATGCTGGCTTTGGCCTTCGTCGGCGGTGTCCTGGCCGACCACTTCGAGCGCAAAAAGCTCATCCTGTTTGCTGAATCCGCGATGCTGCTGGTTTGTCTCATGCTGACGGCTAATGCTTCACGTGCCGAGCCGGCGCTTTGGCCGTTGTGGCTGGCCGCCTCGCTGCTGGCGGGCCTCAACGCGATACATCGTCCGGCAATGCAGGCGCTCACTCCACAAATCCTAAGTCCGGAGGATATGACCGCCGCATCGTCCTGGCAGGGCTTCGGCGGGAACTTTAACCACATCATCGGACCTTCATTGGCCGGCTTGCTTGCCGCTACCTACGGAGCGAAGATCGCTTTCGCGGTGGATGCGGTGACCTACATTTTCTCTTTGACAATGATCGCCCGCCTAACGGGACTGCCCGCCCTGCCTAAGTCGGAAGAGCGTTTGAGCTGGGGCTCGCTGCTCGAGGGCTGGCACTACGCGCGAAAACGGCAGGACCTCCTCGGCACGTACTTGATCGACATGAATGCGATGTTCTTCGGGATGCCGAACGCCCTGTTTCCGGCGATCGCCGAACGGTGGGGCACCGCGAGTATAGGAATGCTCTACGCGGCGCCCTCCGTGGGGGCCTTGGTCGCGGCATCCACCGCCGGCTGGGCCGAGAGGATTCGCCGGCATGGCTTGGCGATCACTCTGGCCGCGGTTGTCTGGGGCATCGGGATCATCGGATTCGGCCTTTCCAGCCAGTTATGGCTGGCCCTCGTTTGGCTGGCCGTAGCCGGCGGCGCCGACATGATAAGCGGCGTATTCCGGATGACCATCTGGAACCAAACGATACCCACGCGCCTGCGGGGACGAATGGCTGCTATTGAAATGGTGAGTTATACGAGCGGGCCCTACCTTGGCAACGCCGAAGCTGGCTTCGCGGCCCAACTCTTCGGCTTGCAAGCCTCCGTAGTAAGCGGCGGAGTCCTCTGCGTGCTGGGTGCGGGCATCCTGGCCGTACTCCTGCCAAAGTTCATCCGCTATGAGAGTGGCCAGCCTGCGCCGGAGTGAAAGCGAATTTCCTAACTGAGATACTCAAACCAATGCTCCGGACCATTACACTCCTGGCCTTTCTGCCGCCAGCAGTCACGGCGGCAACGACTACCGCCGAAACCGCCATCACTATCGACTACCAGCGCCTGCGCGGTTCGGGAAATGCGTCTTTCACCACCATCTCCGCCGACCCGCAAGGCAACATAATCCTGGCATCCCAACCCGGCGACTGCTCTCTTCCCGTCGTCCGCCCAATCAATCGTTGCGGCTGGCTCTGGATTGGGAAGCTCGATCCGATTGGTCAAAACATCTTATTCGCCACATACATCGGCGACCCCAATTCGCAAGCGAGGGCGAAATTCGTCCAGGCCGACACTGCCGGCAATATTATCGTCGTTAGCGAGGTCCGTGAGAGCTCATTGCCCGCGATCAATGCGCTGCAGACAAACGCGAAGGGACGCCTTAACACCCACCTCCTCAAGCTATCGGCGGACGGATCCCGAATCGAATACGCGACGTATCTGGGAGGCAGTGGCTTTGACATCCCCCTGGCGCTCGCCCTCGATGCGCAAGGCGCTGCTTATGTGCTGGCCTCATCAACGGATTCGCCTGATTTCCCTACAACACCCCAATCCCTCCACACGACAGCCCGGGACTTCTGGATCGTCGCGAAACTATCGCCGAACGGCCAATCGCTGGGATATGCCGCCGCCTTCCCTAATGCCGGCAATTATCTGAGGAATGAGCTGCAAGTAGATTCCGATGGGGCCGCCTGGATGGTATCGCTGACCGACGTGCTTCATCTTTCGCCAGATGGATCCGCCCTGGAACGCCAACCCCTGCCCGCCTGGGCCGGCGTCAATCCGAATCCAACTCCAAAAGTACTGCCAACCGGCGGGGGCGGTTACTGGTTGATCGGCTCCGAAGATGACCAGATAATCCCCACGACACCCGATGCGTATGCGCCCGCGCTAAAACCCACTCCCTATCTGCGCGCGGAAGAAGGATGGATTCAGCCTCTCGCTAAACCCATCGACGCACGGCAGGTACTCGCCTTCGCCGTCGATCCCGTCGAGAGATGGCGAATCTATGCGGCGACGAACGCCGGCCTGTTCAAAACCGAAGACAACGGCTGGACCTGGGACGAGCCGCTGTTCCAGGCCTCCTGCGATTCCATCGCCGTGGATCCTGTCGACCAGAACACGCTGTACCTGACCTCCCGACGAGAGCTATACCGGTCCTACGACCGCGGCCAGACATGGATGAAGATCGCTTCGGGCGTGAGTGGAATCAGCGCGGACGCCCAAGTCCCTGGCCTGCTCTACTCATCCGCCGGCCGTAGTGAGGACGGCGGCGCGACGTGGCAGCCCATCCGCGTCCCCCAGCCAGTCAACGGGCCGTGCGGCAGCAGTTGCCTCTTTACGACCGTCCTTGGCGTCCAGGCCGATCCCGTTCAATCCCGCCGGATCTTCATAGCCACGGAGACCAGATGCATCGGCTTTTGCCCGGTCGTTCATGGACTCTTGCGGAGCAACGATGCCGGTCTCACGTTTACCGACATGCTCGTCTTCTACCCCGTGAGCCTCGCCGTTTCCCCCGAAACGCAAGACCTCTACATCGTCACCTCCGCCGGCGCCGTGGAAGTCTTACGCAACTCACAAAACGGCCTCCGGGAGCTGCTTGCGGTACCGGAAGCGAGGTCAGTGGCGGTGAATCCGTCGAACGGAACGGTGTACCTGTCGCTCGACGATCTTCGTGTGATCCAAAGTTCCGATGGCGGCCGCAACTGGAGCCCGCTAGTCACTCTGCCGGGCCCTTCGCCGCTGATGACCGTGTCCATCGGTGGAGTGCTCCACATGTCACAGCTCTTCACGTTCAAGAACTGCTATGCCTTTCGCTTTGAGCGGTCGGGCCGAATCGCTTACGGCACCGCTTTCGGAGGCTGGAGTACCGCTGCCTGCACGGGCACCCTCGGCGCCAACGGCAACCTCTTTCTGGCGGGCACGACAGGCAGCGGACTGCCCCTACGCGACGCGTGGCAGGGGAACTTCGGAGGCCGTTCTGACGTTTTCGTCAGTGAATTCGACACCGCCGGCGCACTATTATTTTCCACCTATCTGGGCGGCGCATCGCCGGAGGGTTTGGAGGCCCTCATCCCTCAAAATGACGGTTCGGTGACCGCGGTGGGCACCAGCAGTTCACAGGATTTTCTCTCGGCATTCCCGCCATCGGCCATCGGCGGAGGGAGCCACTTCCTCATTCGGCTCCGCCGGCAGCCGTAGCGCGAAATAGATCAATAACAGAGAACCTGAAGCTGACATGCAGTTCAAACCCATTGCTCTCGGAATGCTACTGGCAGCGTTAATTCTGATCGGCGTCCTGCTCTACCGCTCCCGATACGGCGGCAACTTGAACGTCACGCCGGACGCCGCCGCGGAAATCGAAAAGGCGAAGCGGCGATGATCTCTGACCCACACGCCGAAAGCCACTTCTAGCGCAGAACGCTTGGCGGGAGGGTACCGCTCAGTGACCCTAAGAAGGCTCGTAGCGCCTTTTTCTCTTCCGCTGTCAAGCGTAGCGGACGGATCTCCGAATCAATATTTGGATTCGGGCGCCCACCACGGTCGTAGAACTCGACGACGTCTTCGAGCGTAGCGAGACTGCCGTCGTGCATATAAGGCGCGGTCAGGGCGATTTCCCGAAGAGTCGGCGTCTTGAAGTCGCCGCGTCCTGCGCCCTCATCTACGAACCGGTCATTCTTCCAGGCGACTCCGGTGTTGTGTGGCCTTTCATCGCTGAAATTGGGGCCAACATGGCATGCCGTGCAATTCCCCTTACCACGGAAAATCTCCAGGCCCGCCTTTTGTTCAGTGGAGAGCGCGGCGCGGTCTCCATTGACATAGCGGTCGAAAGGGGAATCTCCGGACAGGATCGAGCGGACAAAGCTGGCCAGGGAACGGGAAATCTCGTCGGGCGTCATGCCGACGCGGTCGGCCGCTTCGGCGAGAGTCAGGTCCATCTCGTTCGAATCTTCGATCGGCTTCAGGACCTGCTCCTCGAGCGTCTTCACACGACTATCCCAAAAGAACGCTCGCCCGTACCCGCGATTGACGAGCGTCGGCGAATTGCGGCGTCCCTTGCGGCCGAATACGCCCACCGCAACAGCGCGGCCGTCCGAGAAGCCGCGCTCGGGATCATGGCAGGAAGAGCAGGACCTCGAATCATCGCGGGAAAGGCGGCGGTCGAAGAATAATCGCCGCCCGAGTTCGATCTTCTCCGCTGTGATCGGATTGTCCTCTGGTACTGGCAAGTAGAGGTCAAGACCCTGCGGGACACTAACGGCAGCGGCGAGGAGAATCAGCGTCACTGGTGAGCCTCCGCGATGGGCAGCAGGTTCTGTATTACCCAGACCTCCCATCTCTTCTTGGCAGCCACGAATGCCAGTTGACGCTGGTCTTGATGTATGCGGGGTGAAGCGATCATTTCGATCCCAGGGCGCAGCCCCAGTTGTTCGGGTGTTCCGCCCGTAGCAGGAATTCGCCAAAGATCCATCGAAGATCCCGCTGCTTGGCCGAAGATTAGATATTTGCCGTCCGGCGTCCAGTCCACGCCAAATTGTCCGGGCGCCCGGCCCGGCTTGGCCGGAAGGATTTCGATCGCGGCGCCGCCGGTTGTGGACATCACGTAAAGCGAGGTCGCCTGCGATTCTTCCCAAAGTGCAACCAGGGCAAGCTGATTGCCGTCGGGTGACACCGCAATACACTGCAGCTTCTTTGGTCCGTCGTTTTCGATTGGCGACTCGACGCCGGATTCAATTTCGTACGCCATGATCCGGTCGATCTTCGTTTGGGGGTCACGGCGAATGTAATAGATTCGCTTTCCGTCAGGTGAAGGCGATAAATCCCAAGGCTTAGCGGCCACCGTCTGCTTGATCAGGTTCTCGCCTGTCTCGACGTCGATACGGTGAAGGGAGAAGGGGACACCCGATTGCGGATTGCCTGCTATAAAGATCAGCTGGCGACCATCTGGAGACCATCTCATCGTCCGTACTATCATTGGCCAATTCTTGAGCGCTACATAGCGCTCTTGTCCCGATTTTTGAGTGCGAAAGACGATTACACCGGACGAGGTAGAGGGAGTCGCCGCGGGTACTTGTGAGCCCTGAATTGCCAAGTATGCGAGGGTCTGCCCATCGGGTGACCAGGCTGGTCCGCCGTTGCTCCCCACGAAACGGCCGCTAATACGCTCGGGGCTCCGGACCAATCTCCCAGTTGCTGGTTCGATAGCTGCCAAATATACGTCGTTCTCGATTCCCCCGACTCCGTAATAGTATGTGCCGTCTCGTGTCACCCCTAATGGCTCCACAGTCCCGGTATCGGCTTTTACCAAATCTGGCTCGCCTTGAGGTTTTCCCATCTCCACTCTAATTTTCCAGAGCCCGAGGCGGCCAGACCGCTCACTCACGAATAAGACGGCTCTCCCATCTGGAGTCCACACAGGGGCGTGATCTAATCCGGGAGAATGAACCAATGGCGTTTCGCTGCTGCCGTCAGTCGCAAGCAGGAAGATGTCCCGGTTCGAAGAGCCCTTGGCGACCAGCGTGTCATAAACTATGTACCGGCCATCCGGCGACAGATCCACCTTATTCGGGTATCGCCATTCCAGAGATTTCAGAATGCGTACGGAACCGTCTGCCACCGCGATGGAAGCGATCTGGTTGGTTTTGTCTTTCCGCGAAATGATAGCGAAAATGTGCTTCCCATCAGCAGTCCAGGCGAAGGGTTGATTATAGTGGTACTCCTCGTTGCGCAATAACACGCGCGGCTTGACTCCTTCCTTCGCATCGGTCGGAAGAATTCGAAGTTCATAAAAAGTTTCGGCAAACCAAGCGTACGCGATATGTCTACTGTCGGGTGAGAAAGCGGACCAATCGGCGTATTGTTTTACCCAATCGCCGCTGTTAGTTAACCTACGCTTGGCACCGGTCGCTTCCTCCCTTATGGCCAAGTCCCCCGTCTTAAGATCTACGTAGCTGAGATAGCGGCCATCGAGGGAAGGCGCGCCGACCGTATTTGTGCCTTCGTCCGCCCAAATCTGTTTGGTGGTGAGAGGTCGCGGTGTATTCGAGGCCAGCGATGCAGCCAGCCGCGCTCGCGCTGTTGCAGCCGCTTCCTTCTGATCGGCATACTCACGCACCACTTTCTCGTATGTGTTGCGCGACATTGTGTTCCCCAGCTTTTGGTAGCCTGCCGCAAGCTGCACCAGCGCCTTCGCTGCCAATGCGCGATCCTTACCCGCGGATTCCGCGGCACGGCGATAAAGCTGTATAGCTTCGTCGAGCTTGCCTTCCGAACGTTCTTTAACAAGCCCCTGTTGGAACAACTCCAAGGGCGTTTCCGCGGACACCAGTGCCATCGCGATCAATCCCAGCAGCATCATTTGTTTCATGTTGATCACCTCCAGGCTCGATCCTACGGAAGCTCCACTAAACAGTTGTCACCGCCCCGCAAAATCATTTTCACGAAATTGTCAGGCATTCTCGCTGCTCCATCGATAGCCCACGCCATGCACCGTGAGCAGCCGCCGCGGCTGCCCCGGATCGCTCTCCAGCTTGGTCCGAAGACTCAGAATATGGTTGTCGACAGTACGGGTGGTCGGGAATTTATCGAAACCCCATACGTTCTCCAGCAGCTCTTCGCGAGTCACCACTTTTCCGCTCCGAGTCGCGAGGTAGCGAAGCACCTGAAACTCTTTCCGCGTCATATCCAGGACATCGCCCCCACGGCGGGCCAGGTATTGATCGAAGTCGATTTCCACGTCGTCGAACTGAAGCATCGCTGCGGCGGGAGCAGGGGTTTGTGAGCGGCGAAGCAGGGCACGAACCCGGGCCAGGAGCTCGGGCAGCGAGAAGGGCTTGGTCAGATAATCGTCGGCGCCCAGGTCAAGTCCCGCCACCCGGTCCATCTCCTCGCCGCGCGCGGTGAGCATCAGAATCGGAACGTGGATTCCGGCGCTACGCGCCTTGCGGCACACGTCGTAACCGCTCATCTTTGGAAGCATGAGATCCAGGATCACCATGTCCGGCCTGCGGCTGAGCAACAGCTCATAACCGGTTTGGCCATCGGGCGCGGTAAGCACCTCGTAGGACTCGCACCTGAGGTTATCGGCGAGCCCGCGAAGAATGGCTGGTTCGTCCTCAATCACAAGCACCAGACTCATGCGGGATACTCCAATGGCAGGCGGAGTGAAAAGATGCTGCCGGCGCCAGGCTGGCTCTCCAGCAGGACTTCACCGCCGTGCGCCTTCGCAATGTGGGCCACCAAAGTCAATCCCAGGCCGGCCCCGGGCACATGCTGGTTCTCCGGCGAAGGCACCCGGTAGAACCGCTCGAAGATCCGCGGCTGGTGTTCCTCCGAAATTCCGACGCCGTAATCGCGGACGGCAATGATCACCGCATCGTGGTCGTGGCGGGCATCGAGATCGATGTGACGGCAGCCGTTGGAATACTTCATAGCGTTGGTGAGAAGATTCAGCACGGCCTGCTGGAGCGCGTCAGCATCGGCACGGAGAGCTGGAAGGTCGCTCGCCGCGGTGACGCGAAGTTCGATATCGGCCTGACCGAGCGGGTAGCGGGCAGCGCGAACCGCGCAGTCAATGACAGCGGCGATCGAGGTCTCCTGGAAGTGATAAAGTTTGCGGCCCTGCTCGATTTTCGAGAAATCCAGGACGTTGTCCACCAGGCGGCTAAGCCGTTCGCTCTCATTCACAATCGTGTCCAGGTATTCGGCGCGTACCGCGGGATCCCCATCCGGCCGCATGCGAAGAGTCTCGGCGAACATCCGGATGGCCGTGAGCGGTGTCTTGAGTTCGTGTGAGACGCTCGCTACGAATTGAGATCGCAGGTTAGATAGGGCGAAGTCTCGTCGTATGTCCCGCCAAAGGAGGTACGCGCCGGAAGTGGCGATCAGGAATACCAGACCGAGCGAAGCAATGTAGATGTCGGTCCGCGGTGGCGGATCAGTCGGCGGTTCCATCGTTTTCGGGGTGCTCACGCTTTTCGCATCGATGGCAGCCAGCAGTTCCTTTCCCGATTCGGGCGCTTTGGCTAAACCGATAAGCCAGTCCCCATGCTGCTCCCAAACCGGTTCGGGGTCTTCCCTGCGTAGCAAGGGCAGTAACCCCGGCAGCGCCGCGCGTAGCGTTTCCACCCGGCCGGCGAAGGCGGCCGCGGCCGCGGCCGTTTCCCTCAGCCCAGCATCGCCAAGCCGCTCCGCGATGTTCCGCAACAGGTAAGCGGCCGACGGTGACAGCGGATCTCGCGGCGGGTTGCGAAGAAAGTGGTTACGTACAGTTTCAACGGTTGCCGGACTTCGCAGAAGACGGTCCGCCGCATACCACGCGAACGGCACTCCCTGATCGTCAATCACCGAAACGGGAACGCGGAGCAACTCCAGGTTTTCGCGCAGAGCCCTTTCCGAGTGCCCCGCCTTCAAGAGGGCTCGACCAAGCAGGAGCCGTATGTTGGCGACGCGCCAGGCATTACCTCCCTCGGACAAGGACCGAGCGTAACAGTCGATAGCCTCCGCGAGCTTCCCCGCGGCGAATTCCGTTCGCTCGCAGGGGTCGATTCCGGACGAGACCTCCGTCGTTTGCGGCCACGGCGGGCGGACCTGATGATCGATCACGAGCGCCGCGAACGCGACGGACGGATTTCTGCCGGTGAAGAACTCTTCAGCGGCGGTGCGTTTCCATCTCTCAAGTGCGGCGAGGCGGCCCTGGCGCTCCTGGAGGGCGCGAGCCCGCTGTTCTTCTTCAGCGTGCCGTGCGGCCAGTTCGCGATCCTGGCGGACCATCCGGTACCCGAAGACCACCAGGAGGGCGCAGGGGAACATCACAGTGACGCCGAACAGGGCGAATCGCCTCATCAGATGGAATTCTACAGCCTAAGCGCGGACTCGGTTGTCACGAAAATGTCAACTGGAGGGCTCTATTGCTCCCGGAACGCACGAGTAGATATTCGCCCTCATTCCCCGCCCTTTACCATCGGCACGAACCTCACTGGAAGTACGGAACGGGTTGAGGTCCTGCCATCCGCGGACTTCTGCACAACGACCAGGTTCTGCGCCTCCACTCCAATCGGGGCCACCAGCCTGCCCCCTGGCCGCAACTGCTCCAACAACGATCGGGGAATTTCTGGCGGTGCCGCCGTCAGAAGGATCCGGTCGAACGGCGCTTTCTCCGGCCAGCCGCGATACCCGTCTCCTTCCCGAACCGTTACATTGCCGAAGCGCAAGCTCCTCAGCGTCTTGGCAGCCGAGCGAGCCAACTCCGGCACGATCTCGATGCTGTATAGTTCTCCCACCATGCCCGACAGTATCGCGGCTTGATATCCCGATCCCGTACCGATCTCGAGAACGCGATGATTTTTCTTTGGGTCTAACAACTCGGTCATCAGACCAACGATAAAAGGCTGAGAAATGGTCTGGCCGAAACCAATCGACAGTGGATGGTCCTCATAAGCGTTGGCGCGAACGCTTTCCGGCACAAAAAGCTCCCGAGGGACTGAGCGCAGTGCCGCGAGCACCGCTGGGTTCTTTACGCCCCGGGCTTCAATCTGATCTCTCACCATAGCCAGTCGTAAACCTCGGTACAGGTCTGTCGGAGCCGGAGGTTGAGCAACGGCAACCTCAAAAGTCAGCACCAGAAACAGGGAAATTAGGTACTGGCTCTGCCGCGTTCGCTCTGCCGCCATATCCATCCTATACGTCATACCGCGGATCCTCGATCGCGAACCGCGCACGGGCGCCGTATTCCAAACGAGGCTCGTGCGCAAACACCAACTTCGCTGGTTACGGGTGCACCGGTCGAAGCTGTGTCTTTACAACCTCAGTCGCCACCGCGCGGCCCAGATCGTTGCCGGCGACCTGGTCAAAGCGCCAATGGATGCCGCCATAGACGCGTGCATCATCGACATCATCGCCGATCGCCTTGAGCTGCGCGTAGCGCCTCGTAATAACCGTGGCCGGCAGCAGCAAACCAAGCGCGGGAACATTGTTAGTAATGGTCATGTCGTGGCCGGCGGCGCCGAAAAGACGCCTCATCACCTCGAGACCGCCGTTGGTGCCGCTGGCATGGTTCGACGGATAACTCGGGAAGCACGGAGTGGGGATGAACGTCGCAAAGCCGGGATCGCCATCGGTCTTGCCATTCCCGTCCGCCGCCCCATTGCGGATACCGGTCTCGGGACGCCAGAGATTGTAGTGATATTTGTTCATGAACGACGCCACCAGGGCGTCGTTGATTCCCATCTGGATCAGCGCGAAAGCCCGTGCGTTCTCGGAGAGGCTCAATCCCTTTTGAGTCGCAATTTGCCGCGCCGCCATGGTCAGCGCGAAGCTCGGAGATGTAGCGGCATAGAGCCTGGCCACCTGTTCGCGGTCAAGCGGGCGGGCCGCGCCCGTTGCAGCGCCCACCGTCTTCACCTCGAAGTAATCCTTCGCATATCCGTTGCTCCCCAGGTAAGGCGGCGGAGGCAGAAGATAGTCCGAAGCCTGCGCGATGCCGAACGGTGTGACGTTCTTCCAGTTGTAGAAGATCCCTGCGAGGCAGCCGGTTGTGAGCTGGTAATCGCCCGGCAGGGTCGGCGTCGGGGTGATGGTTAGCGGAGGTGACGACGACCCGTCAGCCGTCCGCAGCGCGATCATCGCATTGGCGGCGGCCGTCCCCACGGCGATGCCATCTGTCTTCGCCTGACCAGTGGGAATTACCCCGAGATCGGCGTCCCGAGCGGCATCGAGTACCGCGACAACGGCGGGAGCTGTAAAGTACGTTGTCAGCACCTTGTGCGCAGCCGTAATCGCTGCTGCCTCAGCGGATGCTCCCGGAGGCGCCACCGTCGCTGGGCTGAGATAGGGCCGATACTGCCCGGTGACGGCATTTACCGCCTCGAACACCGCGAGTTGAACAATCGCGCCGACGCGCGCCTGGTTGAAAGGGTTGGTCGCGGTCGCAGATTGAACGGCGATCTGATTCCAACGCAGAACGATGTCCTCGGCCCATGCCGTAGCAGGACGCCGGCAAGCAACATTGCCATCGAAACTCGTGAGATCGATCTCCTCGCGATTTTCCGATAACTTCTGATGCAATTCATAAAACTCTCCTTATTTAACCTAAATGTCTAGTAGGCCGCCCTATTCCACACTATGCACTCTTCATAGTCAAGGCTTCCGATTATGTTACGTAGGTTAATAACTTTCGATGGCGGCCGATTCTCGATTCCTAAGTTAGTCTGGCCGCCCGGCATAATTCGCGATGCGGCATCGTCTCGCTTGCGCTGTACACCGCGCCTCCATCGGCAGGCAGGTTTCCGATAAGGAGGCTTTACAGGCGCCTCCGAAATCGCTAGCGTATTCTGATACTCACCTGTTTCTTAGGAATCTAGAATGTCAATTCAGATCAAAGTTACTCTCCATACAAATCGCGCCCAATTGGGAAATCTCACGGTGTTCGACGGCACGGGCACTCCCCTCGCTGGCCCGTTCGATGCGCTAGGTAAAGCAGACAACGCCGCCGCTGCGGCCCGGGGTAACAGTACACGCAACCCGGTTCATTCCTATGGGGACACGCCAACCGGCGGATACCGCGGCTTCGTTAATCAACTGGCAAGAACCGCGATCAATGACCGCACGTATGGCCCGCAGGCAATCATCACATTGGACCCGGTTTCAGGCCAAGCTAAGACTGCCAAGGAGAACGGCCGTTTTGGCCTTTTGATCCATGGCGGCGCCCTGAACGCTGCTGGCCAACTCCGCCCCACGTTCGGCTGTGTCCGCGTCGCTAATGCTTCTATGGTAAATATCCTTGCCAGTATTCCGGCGACCGAGCGGATTGATGTCGTCGTTACGGAAGTATAAGCCAGTTAATTTGTAACCTACCTGGCGTCCCGCCGATCAGTCTCTGCGGTCGGGAGCGGGTAAACCAAGCCAATCCAAAACATGCGGAAAATCGCTAAAACGGTAGAGTCCCCGTGGAGTCTCCCGTAATTAGCATTCGTCTGTGACTACCACGCGGCCTGGCCGGCTTCCAGAGAATTTGTAAGCCACTCGTTCATTACGCCATCACCGGCAATCTTGTCCCGGATCGCGCCGCCGTGTCCTTTCGGAAGGCCTTTCCAATAGAACTCACCCCCTTCAATCGCGCCGACGTAGATCTTATGGTTGGTGTTGTGGGTCAAAACCTCTGAGGGCGGAGATCCGGACCGCACGACCTCATTCTCATAAAACCACTCGGGCAACTGCGGCGGATGGTCCAGGCCGCCCAACACGTGGCCCATTTCGTGCTGCACGTCGTTCTTCGCACTCTTGAATACCGTGTCGTCCACGAACAGGATGAGAAAGGCACGAGGGTCGGCCCACATTCCATACATGTTCAGCGTGTAAGCGGCGCTTCTTGATTCAAAAGTCAGGCTCTTCATCGGCTCTACGAACCGGCCTTTCATCGTCGCCTCCGTCGCGTCAAAGAGAGCGCAGAACTTGTCCTCGCACGTGGCATAGGGATACCCGCCCGGAGGCCGCGCACTGTTCAGGCGCTCATTCGTTCGCGAGTCCTGGACGATCACTGTCACGTGTTTCTTACCGGTCTTGCCGTATGTACGTACCCAATGGCGCAGGTTAGCCGCGACGGGCGCGAAAGCGGCGTCATGGAAAGGCCGTTTCACCGAGGGCGCGTAGATGTCGATATCGGTATCCAGGTCATCGCGATTGTCGTTTTTATAGGCGCGGAGCTCCGTTATTTCGCCGCCGCCATTTATTTCGATGTCCACCGGCCCTCTGGTTCCGAGCCTGTCCATAATCTTTCGGCCAGGATAGGGAACCGGTGAGAGAAATGCGCGTGGTGCCTTCATATCGTCATAAACGACAGCCGTCAGCGTCGAACTGGAGGCCATGAAAATGGCCTCGTTGATTTTGCGTGCCACTCGGCTCGGATCCCAATTCGCATCGATTGCCGCCGTGACCGTTCCGCCCGTCGCCGTCGTGATCTCCACCTTGAACGGATGATCGGAAACCACATCGCGGCCAGTAAAGTCACTGATCGTGATTAATGTACGCGGAGGCGACGACTTTAGCGTCATCGGCGTAAGGTCGTTAAGAAGCTTGAATTCCAGGCCCTGTGCCGCCCAGAACTGGTTCAGGTTGAAAATCTTATCCCGGGCGCCCTGCTGCTTGATGGCGCTGATAGACGCGGCGCCGTCATTGACGTAAAGGAATTCAATCGGAATTTCGGCGTAGGGCTTCCCGCCCATGATCCACTCGTTCTTGAACACCGCGCCGCACAGGCTGCCTTCTACGCGGAGTTTGCGGCCGAGTTGCTTGCCATGGTCCAGGTTGGTCGATCCGTACGGTGGTACGGAATGGACAACACAGTAATCTCCGCTGCTCGCGTCCGCTTTGATGGTCGCGATTCGAGCGTAGGGAGACTCCCACTCGTCCGCGCGTTTCTTGAACTGCGCAGTCATTCCGTCTTTGTGACTCGCGGTGCCTTCGAGCGTTTTTTGACCATTGACCTTGTCCAGGACGTTACCATCCCTGTTGAGGACCTTGACCTTCACGTCGATCAATTCTGGCTCTACAATGGCATCGGGCTTCACCTTCAGTCGCCAACGGAAAACGCCCTTGTCTTCATTGGCTGCGGGCTTGTCGTCGTAATTGCTCTTGGCCGGAAACTCGGTGCCCGGCGGCCGTGGCGCCTTCGTATTGTGGTCCGTTTCCGGCAGGGGCACGTCCAGATAGGCGACGAAATCGCTCGCATGAAATGGAGCAATCGTCAGTACATCGCTTCCGCGGAACATTTCCAGGGCTACCTCGAATACGCTGACGACGGCGCGATCTCCTTCGGCCATCTTGCCGGTGCTATCGTCGAGAACGTCTTTGACGCCGGCGAAGACTCCCGTATCGCTCGCGGCTGCACTAACGGTCTTCCCTTGCACCCACAGGATCTTTCCCGCGCCGAGGGCGGAGTTGTCGAATTGCAGGTCAGTGACCGGAATCTGTCCCGTTGCCGGGACTTGTTCCGCAAACAGTTCAATCGCGCCGTTAAGCGGTTGCAGAACGATCTTACCGTCAAAGTCCGCCGGTTGCGCCTGTTTCAACACGAGTTTGGATCGTTTGTTTGCTCCGTCCGTATTCTGCAAGGGAACCGGTTGACCGGGATCGACCTTAGCATCGTCTCCGAGTTTCGCGCCGACCTCGTCCTTGACGGCAGGCTTGGAGGGGACCTTGGGTATGCACTCGTAGGTCTCGAGTTCGAGTTGCACACAAGTGATCTTCCCGGTGATCGCCGGCAGGGGTTCGATGCTGCCCGACTTGAGCTCGAACTTCAATTCGGTACCTAGGTTCGCCGCGCTTGCTTGATCGGCTTCGATGTGAAACGTCTTCCCTGATGTGAGGTCGCCGCTGGCTACGGTCACTGGTGACTTCACAGGTTTGTCCGCGTCGAATACCTGCAGGCCCGCGGGAAAGGTGAATTCGCCAACGCCATCGTACGCCGTTGTCGCGCTCAGGGTTACCGGAATGCGATGCGCAGGAACCCCCGGCTTGGGCTTGCCGTGATAGGCACGCTTAACGATGACGACCTTCTGGTCCGGAAGTTTCATCACCGGACCTGGACGAACCAGCAACTTTATGGGGACCGTCTTTGGCTCGCCGGGCATCACCTCCACCGGATCGATGACTTTGGGCAAGGCATACTTGTCGGACACCGGTTTGCCCAGTGTGAGCGTGAGCCTGTATTCTCCTTTGGCTGCCGGGTCGACACCGAACACGCCTTTCGCGGCGGGACCATTCTTTGCCGTCGGACCTTTGGCGTCCACGGTAACGCCGTCCTCGAGGATCAGATCGCTGCTATCCGACGCGCGAATCTCCACGTTCAGCTTTCCGAGGCGAGGCAATTCGAACCCCACGTAGCTGATGTTCCCGTCCTTCACCTCGACCGTCTTCTCTTTGCGGTCGGGCAAGCTGTGGGTCGTGACGAGGCCCCCAAGGTCACCAAGTGCTACCAGGTAGTCAGGTTTCGCCCCCAAAGGGTCGTACACCGCCAGTCCATGAACATTCGTCTGTTGAAGAGTGCCGGCGACGGAGACGTTCATTAGCGGAACGTTGGCGGCTTCGTCATCCATGACATGCACCCATACGGCGCCGGGCTTCTTTTTCAGTGGGCACGAACCGCTAATACTGCTGACCGCGGTAGCGCAATCGCAGGCAAACTCCCGGTTGCATTTTGGGCAATGAACGATCATCGTTCCCGCTCCTGACTTAGTAGTGGATGAATCTGCGTCCCTGTGTGAGTTCCGTCATTCGCTCGCGCATCACCGTCATTTTTACATCGTCGGGAAGAGTCGGATGACGGAGCATTTGCTTCGCCCAGCGGCGGTCGGGCGAACGTTGGAAATCCTCGCCGAAATCGAGCACCAACTCGATGAGAATGCCGACGGCGTATCGGGAATCCAAGTGACTCTCCTCGCCTTTCTTGATTGCATTCACGACAAACTGAGTGGCGCCGTCCCGGCCTAGCTGCGCGTATTGTTCCGGAAACTCCGTTTCTATCTTCGCGACCATTCTTTCGACGAACGCGCTACGGGATAAAACCCGGAACGCCTCCAACTGGTCTCGGCGAATGGTGAGCATACCGTGTCTAACAGGCCCGAGTATAACGATACCGGCAACATCGCGTCAATGAACTGGTGATGGCGCCGCCCGCCGATTCATGTGCGTTATCATGCCGGACAGATGACGATGCGCAACACTTCGCGGCCCCTCGCGGCGCTCATTTTCTGTTGCTGGACACAACTGACAGCGCAACCCGTGATCGCGGACCAGGGAGTGACCAACGGTGCCAGCTATTCGATTATCGGTGCCCCTGGCGCAGGAGTTGCGCCGGGTAGCATTATGGTGATCTTCGGATCGGGCCTTGGTCCCGCCGCCCTCCAATCGGCCTCCGCCTATCCGCTTCAGACGGAACTCGGGCAAACCAGCGTAAAAATAGGCGACACACCGGCCTATATGCTCTACACTTCCAGCACCCAGATCGCGGCGATCGTACCGTCGTCTGTTACAACTGGCGTTCACCCAATTACCGTCACTTACAACAACCGAACCAGCCCCGCGGTCTCCGTTCCGGTCGTCCAAACCGATTTCGGCCTATTTACCCGAAACGCCGCGGGCTATGGCCAAGCCGCTGCGCAATCAGTTTTCCCTCAAGATGGCAGTGTCCGAACCCTAGGCCTTGCAACAAGCGTTCAGCCCGGGGAGCCGGTCGTTCTGTACGGCACCGGGATAGGCGCCATCACAGGGACCCCGGATGATCGGCCGCCCGGCGCGGGCCGCACAACCGTTCCGGTCCAGGTAATTATTGGAGGCAAACTTGTGATCCCCGATTACGCTGGCCGTTCACCGAACTACGCGGGGCTGGATCAGATAAACTTCACAGTTCCCGCGGATCTAACCCCCGGCTGCTACGTCCCGGCTGCGATTCGAGCGAATGGCCGGCTGAGCAACGTCGTTTCTATCCCTGTCGCTCAAACGGGCAGAGCTTGCATTCATCCCTTCGGCATTTCCGAATCTGCTGCCGCTCGCATCGATCAGGGAAGCAACATCACTATAGGAGGCCTTGAGGGGGAACGCCGCACATCCGAGAACGGTCCGGCCGGCGAAGGCGTTGGCATAGGATTCGCCGAAGTCAATGCAAATTCCCTCGAGATCGCCGCCGACCCGTCCACTAACCCGTCCAATTCCTTTGAACCTGGCAAATGCGAGGCAGAAGTTTTCGACACGAACGCGACGGTAATTAGACGGCCGAGCGTAAGTCGAGCCCGGTACCTGGACGCGGGCGCGGTTGTCCGTCTGACTGGACCGTCTTTTCAGCTAGACCTTCCGCGCTCGCCCGACAACACCTACGGCACGAATCTACCCAACGGCACACTGCGGCCCGGTACCTGGAGCTTCTCGTCCGGAGGCGGTTCAGCCATCGGAGCCTTTCAGTTCTCGTCCGATCTGCCCGAACCATTGGTCTGGACCAATCGCCAGGAATCATTCGATCCGAATCAACCATTGCGCCTCGACTGGACCAGTGGCATTTCCAACCCCACCAGGATCGTCCTGACCGCGGGTGCGGACGGACCCGGCGGAACCCGTTTCGCAAGCATTGTTTGCCTTGCCGGCTCGCAACAAAGAACGATTACAATTCCAGCCGCACTCCTGGGAATGCTGCCATCGGGCGGCAGGGGCGGAATCATCTTTACCCAGCCCTTGACGAAGTCGGGTTTCAGGGCGCCGTTAGCGCAAGGAGGGAGTACGGACGGCGCTTTGCTAAGAATTATCTATCAAACAACGGGGCCCGTCCGGTTGCAGTAGAGTTCTCGTCTTTACCTCACGGTGGGCTTGCGGCCCCGCACCCGGCGGCACTGTTTAGGGTCTTGTCGATTTGCATGCGATTTAACTTAGACAGTTGAAACAGGGTGGGTTCTATCTGTCTCTAATTAGCGGACGACTCGAAACTCTTTTCGGGTTGTATCTTGGCTGACGTTTGTCAGCGTTGGAGTTCAATTCTGTGGCTCCGCTTGATCAAAGAAATGTCTCGCAGAGGAACTCCTCCTCGCCGCACGAACGTCGACGGGGGATACGCTTTCCGGTCCAGATGGAGACCACTCTCAATGTTCTGGGCAAATGCGGCGATTGGATAGCTGGACGAACAATAAATATCAGCAGTTCGGGAATCTTGATCGCCACCGATTCGAATGCAACGCCCGGCAGTAGAGTGAAGGCAGAAATGGCATGGCCTGGATTCCTCGACGCCAGCGTACCGCTAAAGCTCGTCGCCCGAGGGACAGTAGTGCGGAGTGGAGGAGGACAGTTGGCCGTGAGCGTGATGCGATTTGAGTTCCGTACCAGCGGAAAAAAAGTGTTGCTCGGTGGACCGGGCCAGGATAGCATCGGTCACCCAGCATAGCGCCGGGAACACGCGAATGGGCCAGAGTTTTCCGAAACGTGTGATAAATTGAGAGCGCCGTGGCCAATCGGATCGTCCGATGGTTTTCGGGACCATTCAGCGCTGGACTTCACGCAGTTGGTCAGGAGCCGCTTCGTCGGCTCTGTGGAGAGCAATCGATCTGGGGACGCCGGCAGGTGCAGATTGAAGGCGGAGCTATACGTTGGAGTCCACCGGGCATTCTGCCTATTTGGGGGCCAATCTTACTTCGCATCAGCATTGGTGGAGGCGTGGGCGCCATCGTGGGCCTCGTTGTGCGAATCCTTTGGGACACCTCGGGGGGATAATCTCGTGGCGGTGCGATTGTCGTACAAACTGATAGCCGTGGCACCCGCTTGGGGGCGACCCAAGGGGGAGGCATTTAAAATACACATAGAATACGCTTCCGGGCGTTCTATGTCGCTTCCGGAAAGGTTCAAGAGTGCTGCTGCCGCCGGTGCGTTTATCGAGCGATTCTGTCCAGATCTGGTCGGCAAGTGCACCGGCATCGAAATCCTCAACGAACAGACACCCACAGCGTCTTTCGCCGGCAAAGCTCCAATTCAATTCCGAAAGAAGTAATCCAATTGACAGGAGGAGTCGCCGTCTATTACTGGCGCTCCACAGATTTGGATTGTCGTTTCTCGAATTCAGCACAGAACGCTTGAACAGCGGCGGCAACCTCGTCCAGGTCCTCCATGTTAAGGCGCTTCTTGATGTACCTATGAGCGCCTAACTCGTACCCGCGCCGGACATCCTTTTCGACGCTTGACGACGACACTATCAACGCCGGGAGGCTCGAGGCCGTCGGATGAGCGCGAACGGCAGCCAGAACTTCGTAGCCAGACTTCTTGGGCCAATTCACCTCAAGAAGAATGAGATCCGGCCAGGGATGCGGCGCACTGGGTTCCTCGTCAATGGGGTATCGAAGGGCGGCCTCTCCGTCTTGGAGAGTCGTAATATGCAATGGATACTGAACGTTCTCGAGGGCCATTCGCAACAGGAACACGTCGCCCGGATTGTCCTCAACGATGAGGATTTCCATAGGTACGACGCCCTCGCGGGCTTCCGCTTTGTTCATTTGGACGATAGATGACAGGAGATACAGTGCAGTGCCACAAAATGCTTTGAATTGTCTCTAGCCCTCCGAATCGAATCGCGTCGCGGCCTGATGTCAGCGACGGTAGGAAACGCCTGGTTCAATAACCAGGCAATGTTCACCTTGCGGGGCGTCCTGCTCTTCGCGCCCCCGAAGCGTTGCACACGGGGGATCAGCGATTCGTTCGCCACGTAATCCCATCGGCGCAGCCAGTGTTGCCTCCATCGCGAGGTTGCATCGTCGGGGCGGTACCGGCACTCGGATAGGTGTCGTCACTCACGAAGCGCAGGGCGGAATTCGAGAATCCTTCGCGTACATCCCTGAATGCGGCGCGACGCCTTCAGGGGCTTTATTCAGAAATCGATAAATTCGAAATGCTCCCAAAGCGTTGCGACTTAGCCCGTAAGCGGGAATAACTCGATGAAGACCTCCGGCAGCTGGTACTCAAATCTCACAGGCCTATATTCACGATTCAGAAGATGGCGAATCGCATTTACTTTCTCTACCTTCGACATGCCAAGCGCTGCGCCCTTGGCGAACCGGTTGAGGATGACAAAGAAGAATGGTCCCGGCCCGCTCCTTAGGCGCCTGCCCGCTATGTTCACGTATGCCGGGCCTATGCTCCGCTTTGGAAGTCCTGTGTTCTATCGCATTCGTCCATTCGTCGCGCCGTTCCAAGCGGAGGACTTATCTTCCCGCCCCAAAAAATTCGGCAGATACTTGCCCGCGGTTTTGCGAAGACCATCGCACGACTCACGGCGCCACGCCCGCCGACGCAAGCGTTTTTCGCAGCGCCAATTCGTCCGAAATCAGAATCGGCCATGCAACCGCCTTTCCCTGGCGATCCAGAATGATTGTTTTCGGCAGTCCCTGAATACTGTAGTGGTCGAATGTCGCCCGCGCCCGATCAATAAGAATCGGGATACCGATCTTGAACTGCTTGGCGAAGCCCTGCACAACTCCCGGGTCTTCGTCGGTGATCGCCAGCACTATGAACCCTTTGTCCTTCAGATCGCGATAGACCTTCTCAAGAATCGGCTTCTCGCCGCGGCATGGACCACACCACGTCGCCCAGAAGTTCAGCAGCACCACCTTGCCCCGCAGTTCCTTTAGCGTCACAGCCTTGCCATCGAGCGACGGCAGTGTGAAACTGTAGCGGCCTCCTTGGGCTTGCTCAAACCCCAGCAATGCAATCCGCACTTGTAACGAGGCATCGTTAGGACCAAGGGGAATGCCATAGTCCCGGACCATCGCAGTGGAATGATCATCGATGAGATACCCAGGTGAGTGAGGGATGCTCCGGGCCAGTAGCTCAACAGCGGGACGAATACTCGGTTCGTCGAGTCCGCCCTTGGTTGCATACCAGATGAGACTATCTGGTACATCCGCATGAACCGTCTTGGCGTCCGTGCGAAGAGAAGTCAGGAACTCGTCCATAATCCGCTTCTTCTGCGCCATTTCGAGATCCGGCCGTCCGATCAGCGTTCCGGCGGCCCCCAGCCGATCATTCAACTCCGTTTTCTTGCGCCATTCTGCAAGGGCGGAATCCAACGGCGCGCTCCCAAAGTCAAAGCGGGCCTGCGCCTGGTTCCTCTGCGTAGGCGCTTCCGCGACCGCTAACGCCCCTTCAAGTCCGTTGACGGACGCAACCCGTGAATCAAATAACGCTTCGTACTGCTTGTACAAATCCGGCGCAACAGCTTTTGAAAGTGCCCCAAGGCGAAGCAGCACGGTCTCGCGGGCGTTCTTGGTCTCAACCTCCTGACCGCCAATCACCGCCTTCATCGAGACGACGTCCGGCACGTTCATCAGAAACTTCTCGTCGATGAAAAGCGGCAGCAGTCGAACAAGAACATTGCGCACCGCCCCGGGATGTTTACGGGCCGCCAGAGCCAGCTCTCGCGAAAAGATCACAGGAGCCCTGCTAATTGGCAGGGCGTATTTGGAGGCGATTCCGGGCGATTCTCGCATCGTAAAGTACACCTCCGCCGCCCCCATGGGATCGATTGGAACCAGCTTCTCAAGCGCAACGCCGACCTGGGGGAAAGGCGCACCATCATGACGGATGGCCTGCTTCAGAAGCGAGACAGCCTTCTCCGGCTGATTACGGGTTACGTAGTGCTCCACCAGGAACCGGAAAACGGCAGGCTTCGGATGCTGAAGAATGATCTCCTCCGCGCGGTCTGGCTCAAGCGAGTACAGGCTCGCAATCATCCATTTCGTTGGAACCAGTTCGGGGTGGGCCGCAAGCCGTGCCTTACCCCGCGCAAGAAGCGCGGCTGCTTCTTTAGGATAGGAATCGTGCAGCATAAATGCCGCCCGCAGTTCGGTCTCTATTCCGTTGCTTAGCGATTCTTTCGGTACAAGCTCATCCATCGTTCGAAGGAGGGCTTTAACATCTTGCGGCAACGCCGCACCCGCGCTCAGGACGAGGACAAGCGCCAGCCGGTGCATTGTCATGGCACGAAATTGTATCAGTTGTGGGCTACCGCGATCGCCTGGGGCGAACGCTTTTCATTGCCTCATTGATGGCGTCTTCCTGCTCGTAAGATGCCCGCCCTTTCCTTCACGACGTCTTCGGCTTCTGGCTATCGCCGCCTGCTATCCACAATCACGCCCCGCTCATTCTGGGAACGCTGGCTTGGCGGGACGAACAGTTCCTAGCAGGTCGCCTCCCTAGATAGCTTTCGTCCTCTATTTCCGCGCCGTCACAGTAATCTCGATCCTCGATCGCCCTATCAACTTCGCGATACCGGCGATCGTGCGTGTCGGGCGAGGTTCCGGGAAATAGGTCCGATACACGGCGTTCATGCGCTCGAACAACTTCATGTCCGTCAGATACACCTGAACGGAAACGGCATCGCTGTACTGCATATCCGCCGCCTTCAATATGACCCCAATCTTGTCGAGGGCCTGCTTGACCTCCTTCTCAAAGTCTCGCGGTACTTCGCCGGTTTGTGGGTCTTCACCGCTGAACCCGGCAACGTAAAGGGTGCCGTCAACCAGAATTCCAGGAGTGAAAGGGAGGCCGCGGTTGTATCCCTCCGGCCGAATAATTCTCCTTTCGGCAGCTAACGATGCGCTCGCTAATAGGAGCAGTAAGATCATGTGCAGGGGTCGTTTCATAGTGAAAAGGATACCGTCACACGTCGATATACGGGAGCACGCGGTCGAGCCTTCGCCTACGGGTTCGCTCCTGTTTCTCAAACCCAATGAGAAGACGCGGGCGCTAATCCCCCATCCACCCCCTAAAAAGTAGGCCGGTCAAGCGTAACCACCGGAATAGACGCCGAGCCGTAGATGCGGCCGCCCTTAACCGTGGCGACAGGAAGCAGGCGCCGGTGAACCACGCGCGACTCCTGGCCGGAGTCGCTCAGAACAAAGTCGCCCTCGGCAAGCTGGAACACCGCGACATCACCCTCCGACCCCTCACGGAGCGTGCCGATGCCCTTGGGGAAGCCAAACGTGTTGGCGGCGTTGCTGGTGGCGCGGGCGATCACGTCTTCGAGCTTCATGCCGAGATGCAGAAATTTTGACAGCGTGGTAGCAAGGTCCAGGACGGGGCCGTGCACGTTGTAATGGTGCACGTCGCTCGATATCGTGCCCGGCAGCAGGTCCTGCTTCAGCGCGGCTTCAGCGACACTCCAGCCGAACGATCCGGCGCCGTGCCCCACATCGAGGCGCAGCCCGTCCTGGACCGCCTTGCGCACTTCAGGGAGGACGCGGAGATCGGAGTCGAGGATGCCGCCTTCGCCGGCGCGGTAAGAGTGGGTGATGACATCGCCTTTCCGGAGGAGTTCGAGGATCTTCGGGAGCGTCGAGAACGTACCGCCAATGTGGGCCATGATCGGCAAATTGACGGCGTCGGAGACTTCGCGGGCGAGTTTAAGGGCTTCCAGATCGCGCCTGCCGGTAATATTAGACGTCAGGCGGATCTTGACACCGAGAATGACGTCGCGGTTCTCCTCGATCGTCTTGATGGCAAGTTTGGGGTTGGCCAGGCGAAGGTCGATCAGCTCGCCCCAGGGGTTATCGGTGGAAAGCGTGGATTGGCCTACGACGGAGATATTGAGCAGCGCCAGCACGCGGGTGTCGACTACGTTGATGACGTACTTGCGGAGTCCCGGGAACGTGTGCGCGCCCGCTGAACCGGCGTCGACGGCAGTGGTGACGCCTTTCGCGATGCAGTTCGGGTCGGCGGGGATTCCGAGCGGCGCGACGCCGTCGTAGACATGAACGTGGATGTCGATCAGCCCAGGGGTGACGATTTTGCCGCGGGCGTCAATGGATTGGCGGGCCTCCTCGGCGGGGATGTTCTCGGCGATGCGGGCAACTTTGCCGCGGGTGATGGCGATGTCGCGAATGGCGGAGATGTTCTGGGAAGGGTCGATGAGGTGTCCCCCGCGGATGACGAGGTCGTAGCGCGGGCGGGGGTTTTGGCTCCAGGCGGCGGCGAGTGTCGATTGGAACAGAACCGTACGGCGGGAGTAGGCGCGCATGGTGGGTAGCGTAGCGGACGGCTTAGCCGCGCGCAAGGGTGCCAGCCCCACCTCACCCCCCCGCTAGCACCTCCACCCGCACATCCCCGTTCTTCAAAACCTCATCCCGCAGCTCCACCCCCAACCCCGGCCGTTCCGGCGCCGTCACAAACCCATCCACCGGCCGCGGCACATCCTTCAGGAAATGCGGGAACAGATCGTTGTAGAGATGGAACACGCTCTCCATGATGTAAAAATTGACCAGCGTCGTAGCAACATGAATCGACGCGAACCACAAAATCGGCCCGCCGCCCGTATGCGGCGACGTCGGAATCTTATACGTATCCGCCATATCGGAGATCTTTTTCGCCTCCGAAATCCCCCCGCACCACGTCACGTCGTACATCACAACATCCACCGCCCTCGCCTCAAACATCTCCCGGAACCGGTAGCGCGTCGCCAGCCTCTCACTGATGCAAACCGGAATCGAAGTCTCCCGCGCCAAAGTCGCATACGCCTCGAGATTATCCGGCAGCATCGGGTCTTCCAGGTACATAATCCCGTAAGGCTCCAGCGACTTCGCTATCTGCAGCGAACACGGTAAGTTCCATTTGCTCGACAGGTCCAGCGCAATCTCCATCCCATCGCCCGCCGCCTTCCTGATCCGCTGAATCGGCTCCAGCGACTGCTTCAGCTCCGACTGCGTGATAAACGTTCCCCCATGCCGTCCAAACGCGTTCACCGGCCCGCGATCGTACGGGTATAACTTAATCGCCTTAATCCCGCGCTGCAGCAGGAACTCGGTGATCTTCTCGGGTTCATCATGCTCGCGCATCCCGTTAATCGTCCACCCGTTCATCGTGTTGTAAACCTGCAGTTTTTCCTGCGCCTTCCCCCCAAGCAGCCGGTAAACCGGCAGCCCCGCCGCCTTCCCCAGGATGTCCCACTGGGCGATGTTGACAGCCGTCAACATTCGGAACTCGGCGCCGCCCCAAGGCTGGTACGAAATGCGATAAAAGATCTCCTGCCACAACCGCTCAATCCGCGTCGCGTCCTTCCCGATCAGGAACGGCGCCAGCTCCCGCAAAGCCCCGATATGCGCCTCATCCGTCGGATAGGACTCACCCACCCCCGTCACCCCCTGGTCCGTATGCAGCCTTACCCACGTCCAATTCGGTGAAACACCCTGCACCCGGTAATCCTTGCGGAATCGAAGCGCCTCCACCTTCGTAATCTTCAGCGGTCCCGTGCTCTGCGCCGCCAGTCTCGCCGCCGGAGTCATCGTCGCGAATCGAAGCAGGTCTCGTCGCGTCATAGCGCCACCGCGTTCTGCCGCACATATTCATCCACCTTCGATACCGCCGGCCGCCGTTGATCGATATAGAAATACCGCTCGGCAAACGCCAGCCCGTACGGCTTCCCGGACTCTCTGTATTCATCCAGCAAAAACTCCCGGATATACTCCCGGTCCGCCGTCCGGTCGTCATTACCCAATAACGGCAGCCGCTTGCCCTCTCGCGCCAGCCGCGCCCTCAACTGCGAACCCAGATTCCCGCCCCCCTGCGCCTTGCACTCCGCAATCGCATCGATCTTCTTCTCAATCTGCGCGCTCACATCGACAACCCGGTTATACGGCTGCCCCTCCCGCGCATAAAAGTAATACCGCTCCAGCACTTCATGCGGCTGGATCCCCGCCTCCAGATGCTCGTGGTAATCGGTCTCTACCCCGGCCATCCACGCCGCCTCCTCCACCGCGCGGCCTGTCCGCCAGTGGTCGGGATTCTCTTCGCCCGCACCCCATGGATTAAATGTCACCACCGTGTCCGCCTTAAAGTACCGGAACAGAAAAATCAACCGCGACCGCAAATCGAGCGAGGACACCGCATCCATCTCATGGTTCTGGTAGTAAAGGTCGTACACCTCCTTGAACCCAAGCGCCGCGCCCATCTTCATGTGCTCCTGCTCATTGGCCAGAATGTTCTTCGCCGCTGTCTGGCCGCCTCTCTTTTCATCGTTCGACGTACGAATCAAATAACCCGTATAGCCCTCCGCCATCAACTTGGCGCAGAGCCCGGCGGCATAATAGGGCACGTCATCCAAATGCGCGTGGACCGCCGCGAACACCTTCCCCTGATGGGGCCGGCCCGTCTGTGCTCGTTCAACTACGATCTCCTCGGCCATGCTTACCGCCTCACCGCGTTCCGCGCCACCCACGCGCGAATATTCGCCCCATAATTCGGCGCCGGCCCGATGTAGCGGAACGCCTCCGCATAGCCCAGCCCGAATCGCGAACCCAGCAGCCGCCAGTCTTCCATCAGGAAATGCTTCACATACGCAAAATCGGCCGACTCGTCCGTGTCCCCGAGCAGCGGCAGGTACTTGCCCTCCCGTTCCAGCTCCGCCTTTAACCGCGAACCGGCGCCGCCCGCTGGGCCCTTTCCGCGATTGGCGACATTGCCCCGGGTCTTCGTATCGATGTAGGGTCCAATATCAACAATCCGATTGACCAGGTTATGCCCCTGCGGCGACCGCGCATGATAATACTTCTCGCGCACCCGGGCCGGCCTAAGGCCGGCACGGTAATGCTCGATGTAGTCCTTGGTCGTGCCCGACATCCAGCAAGCCGCCTCGGCGGCGCGTGCCGCCACCAGGTGGTCCGGATTCTCCTCGTAGTGGTTATACGGGTCCATCGTAATCAGCGTGTCCACCTGTAATGCCCGGAACAGAAAAATCAATCGCGCCCGGATTTCAATCTCCGCGCAATCATCCATGCGGTGGTTGCGGTAATAAAACGAAATCGCTTTCTTGCACCCCAGCGCGCGCGCGACCTCTTCGTTATCGACCTCATTCTGCGCCACGCCAAACCCCAGCGTGCGCCCGGCCGCCTCATCATTCGAGATGCGGATCAGGTAAGCGGTATACCCCTCATCCACCAGCTTCGCCACCAGCCCGCCCGCATAGAGCGGAATATCGTCCGAATGCGCCTGCACACAGGCCAGCACCTTGCCTTGGCTCGGCTTGCCCGGCCGTGGCCGCTCAATGATGAGGTTATCGGCATACGTATAGTAATCCGGCGTCGTGAACGGCGAGAACCCGGAGCTGAGATTGGAAAACGCCGTTGGCCGAAGCGGCTCCGGAAGCCGCGCCGCCCCAGGTGCATTGGCAGGTGCATTGGATGCTGGTTGCGCAGTCTGCGCGGCCAACGGCGCTGCAGCCGCAGCCGGGGTATATAGAAATTTCCGCCGCCTCATGACAGTCAGAGAGTATATCCGAATCTTTGGATAACGGGCGCCGCGCGGTATCCGCGCTATTTAGGGGATGAATGCGAGTTGCCAGACAATTCCTCTTCTTGCGAGAAAAAAGAGTAGCTCAAAGCCTCTCCCATTCGTTCATATCGAGATGCGCCTGACTTAGGATACTGCGTAACGTCCCAACCGGAATTTCGGACTTTTTCGGCACGATCACTGTATCGACAGCCGTTTCTCCGCGGCGAACAAACTTGACGTGGCTCCCTCTCTGGCTGGATTCAGAAAAGCCGGCGGATTCAAGTCGGCGCTTGACTTCACGAAAGGGCTGAGGGCTAAGCCGCCCCAACCTCTACCTCGATCGTTCGAACAAGTGGAGGGCGTGTGGCACAGGGTGGCTCAAAGTGAAGTTCGAGCGCTTCCTTCAAATTTGAAAGTGCTTCGTCTTCACTCTCTCCCTGGCTGGCGATATCCAATTCCAGGCATTGCGCGACGAACCAGTCACCCTCCCGCCAGACGCTCGCTGCAAACGGACGCTTCATGTCTCCATTCTTCCACACCCCTCAGGGCAGAGAAATCGCTCCAGTTGTCCAGCTCGATAAAAATCGCTTTCTTACATCCCAGCCCGCGGGCGACCTCTTCGTTATCTATGCCGGTTGCGTAGTCTGCGCAGCCAACGGCGCTGCAGCCGCAGCCGGGGTAGATAGAAATTTCCGCCGCCTCATGACAGTCAGAGAGTGTATCCGAAACCCCGGATATCGGGCGCCGCACAGTAAACAACTGCTCGTGGGCGGGGGATGTTCTCGGCGCAGCTTCCGACTAGTTCACCTTCTTCTCAGTGATCTGTAAAAGCTTCCGAAACCGGCTGCCATCCCATTCCCAATAGTGTAGTTCCTGCATAGAGAAGTCATGGGCCTGTTGGCGAACCAGGAGTAATCTGCTGTCGCGCCGATATTCCGCATACCGGCCATCGACAATCCCTCCCGTGAAAATCCACCGCTCCCATCCGGTTTTCCCGCCCTTCATCGGCGGAGCATAAATCTCGCCAGTTTTCAGATCAATGATGGCGCCCGCGGCACAAGCCGACCCGCAGCCCCAATGGGCAAATCGGTAGTGACCGGCGAAATTAGCACCTTCCTTCGCGGCTTCGCCGAGCCGCGTGCGGAACATTCGCTCCGAAGAAGTCGTGAGCTTTAAGGGTGCGTTGGGGCCATTCCAATCGTCAGCCACCGGGAAATCCTCGAAACGTGGAACTCGCGGTTGGGCAACGATAAAAAGTGCCGCCAGATGGAGTAGACCAACTCGTCGGATCACGGAAGCCAGAATACTCCATCACAGTCTCACCGCCATCCGCTCTAGAGCAAATCCGCAAAGAGACGTAGTTCGCCAACGGTCGCCACAAGGCCCTGACGTATGAGCGTCGCCAGATACTCTTCAACGCGGAACGGCGGATTGACCAGGCGAGCCCTTACCTTGCGAATAGCGCTGCAAAAGACGCCCGGTGCAAGGCTCAGTTGATTGCAGAGGAACTCATCGGGGTGCTGCGCCTCGATGTGGAAGGGCGCAAGCGCTTCCTCCGGGAAGTCCTTGAGATTCTGAGTCACAATCACATCGCATCGGCCTGCAATGGCCGCGGCCAGAACATGGCGGTCGTCCGGGTCAGGGAGCGTGATCGACGGAATCAAATACTCATAACCGGACACCAGGCTATCTCGCGTTGCCCGGTCCATCAGATCACGCGTCCGCTCAAGCGCGGCGCGTTCCCGTCGCGGCTCGTTCCGCAGGATTGCATCGATCCATTCCCGCGATCTACTCCCGTTTGCCGTCGGCCGTCCACTTGGCCTTGAAAATATCCGTCACGGCCAGTTGCAGGAACACATCACGCATCGGCGCTGGATAGAGGATGTTCGCATCAAGGAGCGCGGTATACCGGCTCACGGACGGTCGTAACCCATCCCCGATTCCTGCGCTTCACGTGCAAGCTCGTCCAGAACTGACTCGCGCTCGCGGTCGATCCTTGCCTTGTAGGCCATCACATCTTCCATCCGGATACGCCGGTGCTTACCGACTTTGCGGTGCGGCAGCGCGTTCTCGTCCAGCAGTTTGATGAGGAATGGCCGCGAAACATTCAGTACATCGGCGGCCTGTACCGTAGTCAGCTCGGCGTTCTCCGGTATCAGCGTCACGCCACGCCCGGCTGCCATCGCCTCAAGGATTTCCATGAGCATGGCGACAGCGCCAGTTGGCAGTTCGAAAGGCCTTTCCTGCCCCTTTTCCCTGAGGCGCAGCGTCAAGGGGCGCTTCTGTTTGACGAACGGTGAAAGTACCTGGCCCGAAACAAAGGCCATTGCCGCATCCTGAGCGGAAGGCGGTAGTTGCCTATGGGCGAGCACGGTCATCGCAGCCCTCCTTTTCTGTTCTCCCTTATCCTACATACTATATGCATTAAATGCAACAAACGAATTATGTGTCGGTGGCGTGATAGTCGCCGCCTGTCGCGCCTTCCTCAAGGGGCCGATAGCTTGGGCGAACGCTTCTCATGGCCTCATCGATGGCGCCTTCCTGCTCGCCATCCGGCGCCGGTTTACGGTCGGCGTCAATTTCGGCGAAGTAACGCTTCAGTTCTTCCGCGATTTCCTGCCGCTGCTCCAGGGAGATCGCGGCAGGCGCAAAGGCGCGATCGCTTACGGCCTCGCCATCCTGTACGCGACGGCCCAAAAGCGATTCAACCGCGGCCCTTTCGGTCGGAGTGAGATCGTTTGCATTTCGGATCATGGGACGACCTGGTTGACGTAACCAGCGCATCGTACTGCGCCAAATTAATTTTGTCACGGAAAACCGCGCTGCCGGCTCACAATTCCCCTTCAATCGCCACCGAACCGATCGACGTGCCCGGCAAGGGATCGCGGCAGCCTGCGCCAGTGATCCATGCCCACCTGCACCACACTGGTGCACTCTGCTAATCTTTGAGTACATGGCGACCCGAAAAACGGCCTCCTCCAGATCGGTTCGGCAAAGCGTTACGATCCCTGCGACCCTCGTCTCAGCGGTCCGGCGTACGGCTAAGGAACAGCACATCACGATGAGTCGGGCATTGGTAGCGCTGGCCGAACGCGGCGTTCGCGCCGAGGCGGAAGCCAGGGAGCAACTGAAATCTTCCTACAATCGCTTTCTCGCCGAGAACGATCCGGCCCGCAAGAACGAGGCCGGCAAAGACCTGATTCGCGCAATTTTTGGAACGGACGCGATTGCCGAAGATTCAGTTCGCTAATCTACCTCGGCCAGTCTGGCAACATTTACTCCAGCGAGTGGATGAGAGGCGGATTTCAGTTGCGGACTTGATGGCTCTTCAGGAATGGGTGAAGACCGATCCGGTCGCGCCGGCAGGGGATTGGTACAAAAATTTCGGGTCATTCCCTGTGCGGAACGGGCCAGTTTCCGAAGACTGTATTGGAGAAGGGGATGAAACCGTTTGGCCACCCAATAGACTAACCCGATGCCATGACCGTTCTCGCGCCCGATTACTGCAGATTTCACAACGCGAGCACGCGATTGGCGATTGGTCCGAAGTAGGCATTCCGTAGCGATAGCCGCAGCCAACAAGGAGCCACAATGCACATCGATGCGAAAGAACGTCTGGAACGCTCCGGCTGGACAGTCGGCGGAACGGAAGACTTCCTGAATCTGAGTCCGGAGGAAGCCAAGTTCATCGACTTGAAGCTTTCCCTCGCCGCCGCAGTAAGGGAACTGAGAGAAAAGCAGGGGCTCACGCAAACAGCATTCGCCACCCGGCTCAAATCGAGCCAATCGGGCGTCGCGAAGATGGAGGCAGCAGACCGCTCGGTTTCTCTGGATCTTCTCATCAGGTCTTTGTTAGCTCTCGGCGCTCGCTCGGCAGATCTCGCAAAGTGGGTCAAGCGCGCGGAAACGCCTCGGGCCGCATAGGCAAGGGGTCTCGCGCGAGTTCGCTAAGCGATCCGCAACACACTGGCACACTCCGCTAATCTTTGAGTACATGGCGCCGGTGGTTTAGTCGGCCAACGAACAAGAAGGTCCGCATGATTCACTTCCTTGCCGCATGTTTGCGAATTCCCAGGACGGCGGCCTGCTGCATATCTCTGAACTGGGAGCGTTGCCGTCGATACGCAACGTACGTCAAGAGCCACAACGGCACGAGTACAAAAACAACGACTGCTTGGCCGGGATACCCCATTGACGAGAGCCAGACAATAATGGCCGTGATGAGAAACGGGAGCGCGAACATCAAGGAACGAAACAGCGCGACAAGTGCGAACTGAAAATCAAGTTCTCGATGCAAGCGCTCCGAACCTGTCTGCCAGATTTCGACCAAATCGTCGTAGTGCGTTCCTGCCCCCTCTTGCGCAGGTGCGCGCGCCAAACCTTGCAGCCGGAACAAACGCTCGACGAAGCCGAGAATCGGCCCTGCAATAACTTGGATGAGACGGTGCATAACGATGCCCACGATATACGAGCAGCCTACGAGTAGAACGGCGATGAACGCCAGGTATTCTTTGAGTGCAACGAGATTATCGAACGTCCCGGCACGAAACCATGCCATCACAAAGAAGAGAATGCCGGCAACGTAAACCGCGCCAGCAATGGTGATCTCCAGCCACAGCGTTTGTGCCACCATGAGTGCAGCAAGCATAACAAAACGCTGACCGTATTCGGTCCGCGGCACTGGTAGTAATGCCGGTTGTTAGGGGATAACCATCCCTGCACGTGAACGGCAGCTCAGAAAGGATCGGTTTGAGAATCAGCTTCAGGATAACCAGCGCCGCTGTGTTGGTCGCATTCGCCGCCTCGCCAATCATTAGCCATATAGTTCCCGTCGAAAGTCCCGCAATACCTCAAGTGATCAGTCCCGATGGAACGACGACGATTAGCTTCAATCCCTGCGACATGTGGGAACAACTTGCATGGCGTACACGCCTTTCGGTTTTGTTCTGGTTCGGGTCGCTCCTTTTCCTGATCGTTCAAGGTCTGCGGAATCGCCCGGTGCGCCGATGGTGGCCTGTATCGAACCTGATTGCTTATGCGGGAGTGTTGGAACACGAACTCTGGAGTTTGAAACACTGCTATTCGATCCCTGGACTAGTGTCTTACTGGCTCTTTATTAGCGCAACCATAGTGATGTGCATCCATCAACTCTTGCCGAGGCGGGAGATCGGGCGGATCAGCAAGACAGTCCACGACCGAGAGTAAAGCGAGAACCGGCCATGCCCACGTTCTTAAGGTTAAAATCGTTTCAATCATGGCCCTGATGACTGGGGACAAGCTCGGTCCGTATGAAATCCTCGGTCCCATCGGAGCCGGTGGCATGGGCGAAGTCTACAAAGCCCGTGACACGCGGCTCAATCGCCCGGTCGCGATCAAAACCTCCAAACACCAATTCAGCAAGCGTTTTGAGGGGGAAGCTCGCGCCGTCGCTGCCCTTAATCACCCCAACATCTGCCAGCTCTATGATGTCGGCCCCGACTATCTCGTAATGGAACTCGTCGAAGGCGAGCCGATCGCAGGCCCGCTGCCGGAATCGAAAGCCGTTGAGTATGCGGTCCAGATCCTCAACGCGCTCGATGCGGCCCACCGCAAGAACATCGTCCATCGCGACCTGAAACCAGCCAACATTCTAGTCACGAAGCAAGGCGTCAAACTCCTCGACTTCGGCCTCGCCAAGAACACCGGCGGCGTGCTGAAGCAAACCGACGATACGCGCACAAAGGGCCTGACCGAACACGGAGAAATCGTCGGCACGCTCCAATATATGTCGCCCGAGCAGCTCCAGGCCAAGGAGGCCGATGTCCGCAGCGACATCTTCTCTTTCGGTTGCGTGCTCTACGAACTTCTCACCGGTCGGCGCGCCTTCAATGGCGCCAGCGCCGCCAGCCTGATCGCGGCGATCCTCGAACGCGAACCGGAGCCGCTGCAAACAACGGACACTCTTGCCCGCGTGGTAAAGCGCTGCCTTGCCAAGGACCCCGACGACCGCTTCCAATCCGTGCGCGACTTGAAGTACAACCTGACGTTGGACAGCCAGCCCGAACCCATAGCGGCGAAATCGCGCCGATGGCCGATACTAACCCTCGCCGCCGCGCTTCCGGTCGCGGCAATCGCCGGCTGGCTTCTCAAACCGCCCCCGGAACAGCCCGTCCTGCTAGTCGAACTCGCGCTTCCGGACGGTTTCGTGTTCCAGCCTTCCGCGCGGCCGTATATTTCGCCCGATGGGAAACGGATCGCGATCTGGGGAAGAAAAGGCGAGGAAAGGCCGTCGCTCTGGATTCGAAATCTCGAAACGGGCGCCACCGTAACCGTTCCCGACGCTAACAACGGCGCCAACTGGACTCCCGATTCGCGCTTCCTTCTATTCAAGCGCGGCGAACGGATTTATAAAACCTCGCTCTCCACTGCGCCCCCAGTCCTTGTCTGCGACGGCTGCGCGTCGATGGTGGACCTGGATTGGCAGGGAAATGCTTACGTCGTCGAGAAGAACCATTTGCATCGTCTCGACCCCGACGGCGTCACTCGGCATACTGTCGCTCCCCACGTTGAGGTGGGCCGTCCTCCGATCGCGTTTCTGCCGGACGGGAAGCACTTCGTCTTCGACTTCGGCTCGGATGCCATGCTTGCCGCCCTCGACGGTTCGCCATCGCGCAAACTCTTCCGGAATTCGGAATCTCCGGTCCGCTTCACGCCCGGCCCCAAGGGCGGTTGGCTCACCTACGTGGAGGGAGATATCGCTTACGCGCGCGCCATTGATCTCGATACGCTGACTTTCGCAAAGGAAGGCATTCCCATTGCTGGCTCCATTCCGGCGGGACTCAGCGCATCCTTTTCTCACAACGGCATCGTTGCGTTCAGGAAGTCAACCGCGGAACTGTCACAGTTAACCTGGTTTGACCGCGCAGGCAACAAGGTCGGAACCGTTGGCCAGCCAATGGCTATAGCGAATTTCGATTATCACGGTAAGACGGAACAACTCATCGTGAGGGAGGATTCGCCGGCACGAGACATTTACCGGATCGATCCTAAGATTGGTTCGGCCTCGCGGATCGCCCGTGGAACGACACCGCGGTTCTCGCACGATGGAAGCCGTATTTACTTCCGCTCAGTTCCAAATCTCGATCTCGTTGAAGACCATCCCGCCGGTGGCCACGCCAGAACGGTGCTCAAGCGAACCAGCGATTCTCTTCCGTTGAGCATCGCCGGTACCGTACCCGGCGAAAAGTGGCTCGTCGGAAGGCGCGCCTACATCTCTTTGGACGATCCGCTCCATCAGATCCCATTTCAGGCGGAGGCGCCCGACCTGTCTTCTCGAATTTCTCCAAATGGGAAGTGGCGTGCGTTCTCGGAGGCCAACAGCTCACCCCCGCAACTGTATATTGAGGCGGTTCCAAAGGCAGTGAATGGCTACGAAGCTGCCGCGGGCAGAGTGACAGTGGGGGCATTTGCGGGCGGGGCGCCCACCTGGAGAGGCGATGGAAAAGAGCTTTTCTTTGTCGACTTTCGACGTTCCGCCATTATGGCAGCGCCGGTGGAAGAAACGGGAGGTCTGCCCGGAATCGGATTGCCAAAGGAACTCTTCCCTTGGCTGGCGCGAAGAGGCCGAGCCCCCGATTTCGGTCATACACCGGACGGCCAACGCTTCCTGTTTGCGATTCCAGTGGGCGCGGCTCCCAACCCTCCCATTTCAATCATCTTCAACTGGCCCAAATACAGCAGCATCGTTAACGAACCACACGAACCGGAAGTCCCATCACCCAGATAGCGGGCAACAAGTTGCTCTTCGCGTTGTAAGCGTCAGCTACGAGTATTGGGAGTACGGCATCTCGCTCGAAGGCGACAAGGGCAATAATCAATGGACCTTCCGGCACGGCAGTATTCGATTGATCGACAACAACAAGGGATACTACGCCGCAAAGCTACTGTATCCGGACAATCGCACCGTCACTCCGTCGACGCGTAATTTCGAGCCTTCTTTCGGCGTGCAGTGGAAGCGCACAGCCGATGAAAATAAGTTCCGCCCTTTTGTGTCCATGGATACGCGTCTGAAGACCATCTACAACTACGACAAGCCGTCGCCTTCATCCCCGGATGAGTGGCAGGCATCGGTGAACTTCCTGGCCGGCGTCTACGGTACCGGGGGAGGGCGTTGGAAGGACCGGCAGCCGCACTTCTATTTCCGTTTCTATCACGGCGTAAATCCTGCCGGCCAGTTTCGTAGCCAGCGCGATCACAAGTTGATCGGCGTCGGCATGGACATCCCACTCTAGCGGTATTCCAATGATCTACAGCGACGATATCATCCGATTCGCATTCCGGCATGAGCAGCCTGGCGTCTCAAGTCCCGGCTCCGACCACTTCAACCGATTCGATCAAGGCCTCTTTGATCAATTTCGATGCCGACGTAATTACCGAGCTTTCGGCACAGGGCCTTCCTTCAGACAAGCGGACTAGTTCCTCCATCGTAATGCTCACCGTTGATGTCCGGCGCTTCGAGCGTGAAAGCCAAGAACCGAAGTGCAGTCACCTACTTCAAGAACGTCACGGGTTAGGGCCATTGCTCTCCCTCCGCCGCGATCGAATCGGCGCGGAGGCGACAGCGGGGTTCGTGGACCTCCGCCGCCTAAACATCTATACCGATCCAACGCCGTGCGACGGTGAGAGCGAAATGGCATTCTTCCGCGTATGTAAGTATCCGCCGTCGCTTGCCGACAATTTTGACACATCCCTCTGTTGGAGTGTGCTAAGATGCGTCACACTGTATGACGCTGGAGCCCAGTAACATGCTGCTGCCTGCTGGGAACTAACGTCTCGGCGGAACTAGCCCTAGGAGAAGCGACAATGCCTACGATAAAGCTCAGATTTGGTGCAGGCGAAACACCCGTTACGATCCCCGGTGGGGATCTGCGGAGCCTCCTTACCCCGGCCAACGCGACGACCATCTTTCAGATATCCGATAGTGAAATCGTCGATTCGAAAGGTCACAGGTTCGATCAGTTGCCGACAAGTACTTCTTCTCTGACTGCGGGTCTTACTGTCGGAAGCGATGCGAAATGGAAACTCGGAGGGGCGGGCGGGGTTGATCTGGCTTTCAAATTCTCGGCGAGCACGGAAGGCGTTGTTGCCATCAAAAGGGCAGGAGAAATCTTCCGCTACACGCGAGGAAGGGATGAAAAGGATCAGGTAGTCGTCTCGGTACCTGATGGGTTTGCTTATGTGGTCGTTAAACTCAAGGTATCGCTTGAGGTGGGCGGACAAGCGGGTTTTAGTCACGGTGCCTTTGGTGTGAAGGCAAATGTGGACTCGTCTCTGAAGTTTGATATCTGCAATTACAGGTGCTTTCCTGTGTCGACGAATGTCGAGGAAGCAATCAAGGCTTCTTTTGAAACGTTCCTATTTCCCTTTAAGGTCGAAGGTATCGACGGGCTTAATTCCGGCGATTTCATCGAGTATGAGTTCATCGGCAAGCTTGGGCTCGGTTTTGGGATCAATTATGGGATTAGCGGCCTCTTCCTGGGTGGGCGAAGCGCGGGTGAGATCAAACGATCATTCGAGTCGAAAGCCGGGTCGGCAGTGATCAAGGCGAAACCGTCTTTCAAGTTTGGGGCGGAGTTCGCGGTTTCCTACGACCACGAAGACGCCTTTCATGTCGTAGTTGGTCGCCAAAAGGAGGCGACGCGAGGCGTCAATTCCGTTTCATTGTTCCTCTTTAAGATGGACCAGTCCAAGCTGAGCACCAAATTCACAGCCGGCCTCTCGGTAAGCGCTGGCGCGAGCTTCGACGTCAGCCTGAAATTAGACGAAGCCATCGACGACGCCGCTAAGAAGCTCTTCGCCGGACTCCCCGAAGGGCCTATCCGGGACGAAGCGGTGAAGGCATTCAAAGAGAACTTAAAAAAGGAGGAACACAAGCGGGAACTGGAGAAGTACGTTAAGGACGCCAACGAGAAGGTGGCGAAGCTGCTCAAGAAGCTTGACAACAAGAAAATTGAGCTGCAGGTGCTTAACGAACGAATCTCGACGCAGACAGTCTTGTTCGACTACGAGTTTGACTTGGCAGCCGACCAAGCCGCGCTCACTAGTGGCTACGCGTTGGCCGTATCGGGTAATTTTGTCGCTGCGACAAAGGTTAGCGGTGTAGCGCTGCGCGCTGGATCGTGCGTCGAAGAGGAATTCATTAGCCGCACGACTATTGCTCTTCACCTATTCGACCTCTTCCACCTGGCGGATGTCACTACTTATTTCCGTAAGACTACCATCGTCTACACTGGCGACGGTGTGTTTAGGCTGCGGTTCACAACCGGAGTGACGCATGAGACAGGACACGTCGGCCACGCGCGTCACGTCGAGGTTTTTTTTACGGCAGACGTGCTGACCAAAGATTTTCTATCTGTTGCCGATCTCGATGTGAACCTGCATTTTGTGCTGATCGACAACGCAAACGCTAAAGCTGCTCGACAGACGGCTGGCGTCCTCGCAGCGATTGGGAGTGGCAGTGACCTCCAGATTCATGCGTCGCGGATCAAACAGCTTGTCGACGTCGACAAATCCTTGACGATTAAGGCGACGGCTGTATTTCACCGCGAGGCGTACGGGAGGTTGACAGCGGACGAATTTGTTAGTGGTAAGCCGCAACCCTTGCCGCATCCGCTTGATGATGCAAACTGGGAAGCATTCGTTCGCGCCAACAACTTCATCCTGGCTGGGGAGGGATTCAAAGGCCAGGGTTTCCCAAACCTGTTCGAACCATTTAATCAGTGGATCCTCTACAACCGAACAGCTATCGACGAGGAGACATCGACCAAACCACCCAACCGACGTATACGTGGGAACATCAACACAGATTCCCGCTGGCCGAGCCAATTGATTGATGTAAGTCACGACGACCGTCGCTTCATGTTCATCTACCTTGATGCTGGACGGCGCTTCATGAACCTCTGTGAAAACCTCAGGCACCTTGGACTGGATCTTGACGATACAACCACAGAGGAAAGGTACCGGGATCTTCTCGACACTCTAAATTTTATGATCCAGGAAGGCATCAAAGTGTGGTTTACAAAGCCGATCTTGCTCGCACTGTTCCGCCTAATGGGTGGGCGCGTCGCGAATCTCAAGGGTCCTTCCCTTGAAGAAACGATCGCGAAGGAGTATGAGGTATCGTTCGACGTCACGGCTTAACCTAATTTTTGTCCGCGTCTGCGTTGATCTCTGTTAATCCCGGTAGGCGCACTCCTGCCAGTAAGACCAAAATCCTTATTTGTCATGTTTACGATGGGTGTGGTTAGACCGACGGAGTCTTACTACCCAACTTCATTTCGTATGACCCTAAATCCGGCATTTTGGAGCGACGTCGAGAGGCACAATCCTTGAGGCGACGAGCGGAAATCGGCCGAAGTCCTGGAAGATCCGCTTTACAATCTTCGGCCATTGGACACGCTCGGCTAACTGCTCCGCACTGGCCTTGATCGCCTGTAGCCACGCACTGATTCCAGTGAGTAAGTACGCGATTTTCTTCGCTTTGCCGTGCTGGCTCGATATAGAGAGTTGTGTTTGATTGGCGTGCCGGGTCCGCCGCGCCA